>JAEEGL016535843.1_pt1 | contig 19894 bp, 14 predicted proteins | sample 9134231 | NCBI WGS metagenome assembly JAEEGL01 (sample SAMN16246548, study PRJNA631951) | gut metagenome | biome: gut microbiome; feature: rumen; material: fiber-attached | host: Bos | place: Iran: Karaj | collected 2018-10 | reverse complement strand
CTGCTGGCAGGCTATCATATGATCTTTTACCCGGACTGGCTGGATTTCTACCGGCAGAACACCTCTGAACTCATCAGGAAATTCGGCAGTATGGAAATGGTCGGGAGATTCTACCGCGGGACCAGACCCGAAGACCTCATGCAACAGTTCCGCAATGATCTGGCTTATGCAGTTACTTTGGCAACTCCGTATGTGGTGTTCCATGTCTCCGATGTATCTCTGGAGGAGACATACACTTACAGGTGGCTTCATACGGATAAGGAAGTGCTTGACGGCGCTATAGAGTTCATCAATGATCTTCTCAGAGATGTAGAACCGACATTTGATTTTCTGGTCGAGAACCAGTGGTGGCCTGGATTTACATTTACCGAACCCGAGAAGACGGAATATCTTCTCTCAGGGATCGAATACCCAAGAGTAGGGATAATGCTGGATACAGGTCATCTGATGAATAACAACCGCAGGATACGCACACAGAAGCAGGGAGCAGATTATATTCTGGATATGATACGTTCCCATGGTGAACTTTCAAAACGCATCCTGGGAATGCATTTTCATCAGAGCGTCAGCGGATCATATGTACGGAAAAACACCGAGAAAGTTCCGGATGATTTCCCGGAAGATTATTTTGAAGCGTTTGCCGTACAGTACGCCCATATACTGATGATAGACCGCCACCGTCCATGGACTTATCCGGGTTGTGTCAGGATTATTGACGAAGTCTGTCCGAAATATTTGACTCACGAACTGAGCTCCGGCTCCGGAAGAACGCAGCTGACAGCAGTCAGAAGACAGCTGGATACGATCAGTAAGGGAAGAGCCGGAGTAATAAGATAGATCGATTCATTCAGAAAAAGTCATTTTAAAACAAACACCGAACACAGGAGAATTACGATGGAAGTTAGAACTATTATCGAACCCCAGACAACGATCCCTGTATATGATGAATGTGATGTACTTGTGGTGGGCGGCGGTGCAGCCGGACACAGTGCGGCTGTAGCTGCTGCACGCGCAGGATGCAAGAACGTCATCCTTATGGAAAGATATGGTTACTGCGGCGGAGACGTGACCGGCGGTTATGTTCTTCTTATCCCGAACCTTTCATTCCATGACAAGGTATTCGTCAGAGGATTACAGGAAGAATGGTTTACCCGCCTTTCAAAGATCCCCGGAGCTGTCGCCGGACCCGCACCGGAGCTCGCTGGCAGCAAGGACCCTCTGCTTATGAAATATTACAGAGGAGTAGGCGGCGCGACCCGTGATATGGTATGTCACGGTTTCATGGTAGAACCCAACCAGATGAAGATAGAGATGGACGTCATGTTGGACGAGCATAAGGATTCCATCAGAGTCCTCTATCACAGCTGGGGCACCAAACCGATAATGGAAGGCAATGTCTGCAAGGGCGTCATCTTCGAGAGCAAGGAAGGACGACAGGCAGTTCTGGCTAAGGTGGTCATCGACGCTACTGGTGACGCAGACCTCTGCCGCCAGTCCGGAGCACCTACATCATCCGCGATAGATGACGAATGCCGCTGCTCTTCCACGGCGCTGGTCTATAGAATCGGAGGCTTCAGCAAACGCGCTTTCAGTGACTGGCTGATGCAGCATCCCGAAGAGGGAAGGATCCTGAACAATGCGGTAGCTGAGATCCACGGTTTCCGTGCAGGAATGATAGACGGACCGACAGATGACGTCAGCTGGATGAACAACTGGCAGCCCAAACATGACTGCTCCAAGATCGCCGATCAGACTGATACGGAGATGAAGACCCGTCTTGCAATACGCAAAGTCATCGAGTACTACAGGACTGCATGTCCGGAGATATTCCGCAACGCTTTCCTGTACGATATCGCGCCTCAGCTCGGAACCAGAGGATCCCACCGCATAGTCGGAGAGCATATAATCTCTTCCAACGACTGGGCATTCCCGAAAGAGTATGACGACACTATCGCATGGCACTGCACTGTCGATACACTCAACGATAACGCTCCGATAGAGATTCCTTACCGCGCTATTCTGCCGCAGAAAGTGGAGAATATACTTGCTCCCGGCAGACATATCTCAGCGGACCCGATCGCTATAGACAACGTGAACCTGATCCCGCAATGCGTGGGAACAGGTCAGGCTGCAGGCGTTGCAGCTGCTGTGATCGCTGCGGACGGAAGCACGACGCATACTGTCAATGTCAGCAAGGTTCAGGATATACTGGCCGGCGAACAGGATGTTCCGCTGCCCAGAAACCCACACACGGACCCCAGTTATATGGAGTGCCTCGTTACTCATCAGTACGGACTCTATACTGAAGCAGCTCAGAGAGCCCGCGCGGCAAAGGACGCAGCCAGCGTCTACAGGCACTGGACACTGTCAGGCGGCGGCGGAGACGCCAATGCGCCTAAGGACCATACAGACAACAGCTGAGTGATCCTCGAGATCTGTAAAGCATAAGAGTTAAAAAAGACTGTGATCTTTCCTCCCAGTACGGGAGACAGATCACAGTCCTTTCTTTATCCAATTAGTTATTCAGGTATAAACGCTGCAATCAGTTCTTTCAGACGGTCAGCAACATGACACAGAAGGAACATCATTGTCTCATAGTGCATGAAACACAGTATGTTCCTGTCACAGAGAAAACTCAGCTGAGGACCGAATTCGTCATCCGAATCCCAGAAACTGACCACAACAGAAAGATCGCGGAACACAGGCAGAAGGTAACAGACATCGCCTTTGCCGTACCTGATGCCTCCAAGATTTTCACATGCAGCAGCGAGTTCACTGCAGCGGTGCTCGAATGATTTAGCTGTCGGAGCGAAGAAACTGGTCTCATTAGAAAGATGCATAGGAGAAAGAGAACTGACCGATACCATCTCTCCTGACGCGCACTGACGCCTCCGGGTGAGTATATCGAAAAGAGTCATGCTGACGTTGTGATCAGCTTCCTTCAGTATACCGTCCTTCTCCTGCAGCACGGCTCCGCTTTTTCTGTCAACAAAATACTGCCGTGCGAGCAGCGTCAGGACTGCACCGCTGTCAGTTGGAGTGAGCTCCCATTCTCTGCATATGTCAGACAGATCATATGATGCGAACTTCTCCTGCATCATATGCTTTGTGATCTCATAGTTGGAAACACGTTTATCCATTATCAGCTCCGTGTATCGCAGATCTCAGAATTCAGCCGAAGAGTTCAGAAGCTTTTGTCGCAAATCTCTTTCCATAGATGCGGAAATTGTCGCGGTATTTCTCCATGCCGTTGTGTTCTTCCACGTTGCTGTTGACCCCGATAGGTCCTATATGGATCACAGGGTGCCCGAAAGATCCGCCTCCGGAATAGCATAGCATTCCGAATACCAGTTCATCAGTAAGGATGGACTGAATGACGAGTTCTGCGCCTCCGTGTGTGTACTGTTCAGTCGCGAAAGCGCCGCCGAGCTTGCCGGCCATGCCCAGTTTTCCTGCGTCAGTGAACAGCCAGCTGCGCATATCGGGCGTCATGGTGGCTGCATAGGAGGGACAGCCGATCACGACTCCTGCGGATTCCTTCACAAAATCAGAGTCTACTTCACTGATGCTGAAACACATAGCCTGAACTCCGCTGACCTCGTTCATGCCTTCTGCGATCCATTCAGCGGCTTTTTGAGTGTTACCGGTCTTGGAGTGATATATTACTGAAAGTTTCATGTTTGCTCTCCTTACAAATACTGTAGTTTCTTTTTCAGTATAACACCGAGAAAGTAGATAGCGGAAAGACTTATAATATACGCAGTGAGCTGATACTAATTTGGAACCTGATATTATGCAAAAACATTCTGCAGGAGAAAGTGATGGGAAAGACAGTCAGGATAGAAGGAAGAGACATTCCGGTCGTAAGAGAGACCGATGTGATCGTAGTAGGAGGCGGATTGGCAGGCGTGGCAGCAGCAGTTGCAGCTGCAAGACACGGAGCCAAGGTCACGCTTATTGAAAAGAGCATTGTACTCGGAGGATTAGCTACGCTTGGGCACGTATGCGTGTATCTTCCGATAGATGACGGCAGAGGACACAAGATCTATGGCGGACTGGCGGAAGAACTGATGCGGGTATGTGTCAGGTATTCACAGGATTCCATTCCTGAGCAATGGAAGGACGGTCCGGATACAGCTCCGGAAGACAGCCCAAGATACATGTCCAATTTCTTTATTCCGCCTGCGGTGCTGGCTCTTGATGAACTGGTACAGCAGGAAGGGATCGATGTGGTTTTTGACACCGTGTTCAGTGAACCGATCATGGACGGGAACACCGTAAAAGGGATAGTAGTCGAGAACAAATCCGGAAGGACTGCATATATGGCTAAGACATTCGTCGATGCCACCGGAGATGCCGATCTGGTGTATCGTGCCGGTGCAGAGACAGAGACTTTGAAGACTATCGTATCCCACTGGTTCCATGAACTGGATTTCGATGCCATGAAGAAGGGCATTGAAGAGGGAGACATGCTGAAAGCAGTGCCGCTCAGATGGTTAGGTCTGGTGCCCAGCGGAGGAGCAGGGGATGAGAATATGGAACTCACCTGCGACGGGACGACATCTGAAGGAGTCAACGAATATATCCGCATATCCAGAGGTCTAGCACTTGACTGGCTGAAGAAGCATCAGCGCCCGGATTACGCAATGCTGACTCTTCCTTTCATGCCGCAGTTTCGTATGACGAGGAGACTGATCGGAAAGGATGAACTGAAGTATGACGGAGAATACCATATCGACAGTTCCATCGGATGCGTCATAGCTTCTCTTGATGAACCGGCTACAGTATATGAGTTTCCGTATGAGGGACTTATTACCGATCTGCTGTCAAATGTCCTCGCTGCCGGAAGAATGGTTTCTGCGTCAGGAAGAGGATGGGCGATCATGAGGTTCATTCCGGCCTGTGTCCTCACAGGACAGGCGGCAGGTACTGCAGCTGCTATGGCTGCAGCAAAGGGCTGCACCCTGCAGGAACTGGATGTGAGAGAACTGCAGAGACAGTTGGAGAAAGACGGAGTCAAACTCCACAGGCCTGAGGGAACAGAGGGCAATGTTCCTGAGAGAAGAAGGAGAGCTCCTTCTGAAGATAAACCGGAAGGCCCGCAGATCAACAGATTCTTTGTCCGTACTGACGGAGCGGATGTCAGTTCAGGACACTGAGGAAAAGGATATATGGAAAGCAGCGTGCAGATCGGTCTGCACGCTGCTGTATTTTTCAATATGTTTTGTAGATCATCATATCGGATGCAGAGAAAACAATCATAGACCGTTCACTCTGGCAAACAGATCCCGAAATACTTTTTCAGGTAGAGCGGTATCTCTTCGTCTGACAGAGTCTTCTCGAAAGACTCTCCGTTTTTGACTTGTTTGAACAGATGACCCGAAAGCGAGACATGTCCGTCATCCTGAAGCATGCTCACGACATAATCTCTTCCAAAATGTCCTCCTCCGGCAGCGAGAGTGTTAGGCTCATCGAAGTCTTCGATCTGCAGAGGCTCGGTAAGAAACCGGAAGAGATAAGATTCAGTCCCGGAATCATTCATATCGATAAATGAATAACCGTCTCTTTCAGCGTAACGATAACTGCGGCTGCCTGATATCTGCCAGCCGGCATCTTCATCCATCAGAATCGGTGTGACGGGACATGGACCGCCGAACCCCACATCAGTGTAGAACCTGCTTTCGCCCAGATCCACTATCACCCCTCTGTGAACGATACGGTGCTCCATCTGGGGATCTCTGCGTAATATGCAGACACCTACAGTGAAGCAGTCGAATCCTAGACCGGCAAGCAGTTCTCTGTAGAGACCGTTGAGCTCGTAGCAGTATCCTCCCCTTTTCTGGATGACGATCTTCTGATACAGATCCTGAACGTCAAGGGAAGGCACCTGGCGGTAAAGAAAAGGTGTAAGGCTCTCGAACGGGACATGTGTCAGATGAGCATGCATGATTTCTGCCAGGTAGTCAGGACTGGGGTCTTTTCTGTCACTGATTCCGATCCGTTCAAGATAAAGGTCTGCCTGGTCTCTTGTAAGCATCGAAGGTTCCATTGTCTCCTCCATTAGAAGTTCAGGACGAATATTTGCAGACAGCCCGGCTGATCACAAAACAGCCGGGCTGCAGATTATATGGATGTTTTCTACATTTTAGCTGTAAATGATATGACTCTCAAAATTATACGTAAGGCTTGTCCGGTACGCGCCAGCGTGCAGCGTTGGGATTGGGGTTGGGATCGAACTCCGGTTCTCCCTGGCCGATGTATCCGTCACCGAATACCATCGTGAATTTATCATCCTTTGAATACGGACGCCACTCGGGGAGACCTTCTCCGTTCGGATCACCGTTCTTCATAAAGTTGGTCCAGTATGTAATCATAGTGTCTGACAGTTTGTAATCGTATTCCTCAAAAGGACGCCAGCATCTGGAAAGAGTACCGTGGATATACCACAGATCACTGGAGTGCCACGAGCCGGAATCGTCACCGGGAAGAGGACGCGAGAAGAAATAGAGATAACCGGGTTTCCTTCCGTGTTCTTCATTTTTGAGAAGGAAAGAGGACATTCCTCTGTTTATTGCAGGAGGCATGAAGGGCAGAGGAACTCCTCCGGCCATATCGTCTTTAGTCGATCCCATGAGGAACTGTACATCATTATACAGCCCTTTTTCAACGCAGTCATCATAACTGTTGGTCAACGCATACCCGTCAACATACGGACCGAAAGCAAGTCTGGCCCTTGCGTCTTTAGCGAACTGAGGCTTGAATGTAATGTAGTATTCCATCAGTTTTTCTGCTGGTAGATCACGCATCTCAATCGGGGAAGAATAACCGCAGTGCTCTACGAACTGCTTTCCGATTTCATAAGCGAAGTCTTTCTCCATGAAGCCACCCAGACCGCTGTGGACGACTGCTTTGTGCATTGCCCCTTTCGTAAGCGGTGAGCAGAAGAGTGCGATCGTTGAACCGGCACCGGCTGACTGACCGAATACCATGATGTTTTCGGGATCACCGCCAAAAGCGGAGATATTATCATGAACCCATCTGACAGCAGCGATCTGGTCAAGCAGACCGTAGTTTCCTGATCTTCCGGCTTCCTTATCCAGTTCCGGATGGGCTAGATAACCGAACACATGCAGACGGTAGTTGATCGAGACATAAATGACATCTTTCCTTGCAAATGCTTCACCGTCAAATTCTCTTTCATGTGCAAAACCGGACATGAAACCACCGCCATATACCCATATGGCAACAGGAAGTTTTTCATCTGCAGATTTTGCGGGAGTCCAGATGTTGAGATACAGACAGTCCTCGCTGCATTCAAAAGGTTCGTTGCCCCATTCGACATCGTAGAAGGAACCTTCTGCGTGCATTGCCTGCCATGGGGCTGGTGTGAACGCGTCTGCTTTCCTTACACCCTCCCATGGTTCAACAGGCTGAGGTGCCTTCCAACGCAGTTCGCCGACAGGCGGCGCAGCAAAAGGTACTCCCTTAAAAACAGTTATGTTTTTTCCTGGAATCTCGACTCCGGATACTGTTCCGGCTTTTGTCTCAGCTAATGTGATAGCCATGATTTTTCTCCTGTAAATTAATAAGCTGGTTTATATTAAGCTACCTTATAGTAAGGTTCCTTAATAATTATATATGCGTTTTGCTCTCTGTCAATATGGTTCTGCTGTCAAACTCAAAAATCGTCGCTGGAACCTGAGTCAGACTAAACAAAAGAAAAGTTACTTACATCAGGAAATAATGGAATAATATTTCAGACATCAATGAGCATCCTGAATCGTTATGACCAGTCATTGAGAACTTAACGTGATCAAACTACTCTGTTTTACGTTTTTAAGAAGCAGGGATAAATTCACATGTTGTATTCAAAGCGTTATAATGAATCATCAGCAATAGAAGAAAAGGAGGGGGTCCAATGATCAAAAAAGCTCAGACTAAATTCGGTGTCGTCCGGGGAATCGAACTTTCAGGCAAGTACACCGGCATCACTACATTCAGATCAGTACCATATGCAGCTCCGCCTATCGGAGATCTGCGTTTCAGGCCTCCGGTCGATCCTGAACCTTGGATCGGTGAACTGGATGCTTCTCTTGGAGCTCCGCGTCCGATGCAGGAGACAGGAGAAGGCCTTACAAGAGAACCCTGGGTAAGCGATTTCTATTATGTCGGCACACCTCCGATGAGTGAGGACTGTCTGTATCTGTCCATCACTACAGGGGCTGCTGACGATACTGAGAGACGCCCTGTCTATATGTGGTTCCATGGAGGCGGTCTGTCGGGCGGATACTACACAGAGATAGAATTTGATCCATCAGAACTTGCACGCAAAGGCATCGTAGTCGTAAGTGTTGCTCAGAGACTCAATGTTTTCGGCTATCTTGCACTGCCGCAGCTTTCAGAAGAACAGGGAGGGATCAGCGGCAACTACGGACTCATGGATGAGATCAAAGCGCTTGAATGGGTGAGAGAGAATATCACCAATTTCGGCGGAGATCCTGACAATATTACTGTCGGGGGACAGTCCGGAGGCACGCAGAAATCGACAGCGCTCGCATTGTCACCGAAGACGCAGGGAATGATCAAACGCTGCATCAATCAGTCGGGGCTGGGCTGGGTCCGCGGCGACTGCTGGACGATGGAGCAGGCATACAATAACAACAGGCTGTATCTTCAGAATCTTGGACTGGATCCGGACATCACACCTGATGAACTGCGCAAGATACCTGCGTTCAAGTTCTTCAAGCTTCAGAATGAGCCGCAGTTCCTGTTTGCACCGGGAGGAGTTCCGGGTTCCATGGTCTGTGACGGTGTCTATGTCGCCAATGTTTCCAATGTACAGAATATGGATGAGTACGGCACACATGTGGACTATTTGATCGGAGTAAACATCGGAGAGTGTACAGTGCGCAATCAGTTTGCTATAGGACCTACTAAGAAATTTGAGACCGCAGAAGAATTCTACGATGTAATGAAGGAGAAACTGGGCGATCTCTATGACAAGTATGATTTCGAAAACCTCTTCCCGGTTACCGATGAGAACGCGGACTTCATGAGCCGTGTACTTGCAAGCCAGAACTGCGGTATCGGACTGGGACTTACTATGGCGGACCGCTATTTCGGCGCGTACCGGGCACAGACAGCTCCCGATACCCGCAACTGGTCCTACAATTTCGGGAGATTCCCTCCCTGCCGTCCAGAAGACCGCGGAACTGTGCGTGACACCGATCTGCAGCTGGCATGGCATTCTGCAGAACTGTGGTATACTTTTGCGTCACTGAGAGAAGGCATCCCTTCATCCCGTCCGTGGGAACCGATCGACTTTGAACTGGCAGAGCAGGTAAGTTCCTACTGGGCTAACTTTATCGCGACCGGAGATCCTAACGGAACAGACTCATACGGCAATCAGCTTCCGTACTGGCCTGAGAGCCGGGAGAATTACGGCTGGATGGAGATCAGCGCCGAGGGACCGAAAGGCCACGACGGATTGACTAAGCTGGACGAGATGGGACTGGAGTATCTGAAACGTTCCGGGCGTTATCCCGAGATCAAGGAATAAGTATGATCAAAAACACAGATGCCGGTCATGGCCGGCATCTGTGTCCTTATATCATCACGGTTTGAGTAAATGACTGTCAATACTGAGAACAAAAGGAACGGTATAGGATACTGCGAGTGTCACGGTCATCTGATGATGGACGGCACGGATTTTTCCGCTGCGAGAGAACATCACAGAAGAGGAGTGGATGTTGATCTCCTGCGATCAGCCCTGAGTGATCTGAGTGCTGCCGGAGTAAAATATTTCCGTGACGGCGGCGACAGATTCGGCGTTTCCTTGTTAGGCAGAGATATTGCATCCGAATATGGTATTGAAGTCGTCACGCCTGTTTTTGCGATCCACAGGGAAGGTCGTTACGGATCTATAGTCGGTAAGAGCTTCGATGACATGAGATCCTTCCGTCAGCGCATATCTGAACTGCGTGAAGCAGGAGGGGATTTTGTTAAGATAATGCTGTCCGGGATAATAACGTTTAGAGAATGGGGCCAGCTCTCCTGTGAAGGATTGGATCCTGCTGAGATCATAGAAATGGTGCATATCGCCCACAGCGAAGGTTATAAAGTCATGGCTCATGTGAACGGTGCTGAGACCGTGCGGGCAGCGGCGCTTGCCGGAGTAGACAGTGTGGAGCACGGATATTTTGCTGATGAAGCAGCCCTGGATATCATGGCGGATAAACACATATTATGGGTCCCCACATTATCTGCAGTTGAAGCGTTCATAGGACGCGAAGGTATCAATCGGATGGTAGCGGAAAAGACACTTAAGGAACAGCTCGATTCTCTTTCGAAAGCAAGGGAATGCGGCATACCGGTGGCGTCAGGGTCTGATTCAGGCGCGGTAGGTGTTCCTCATGGAAGCGGAACGCTCCGCGAATATGAACTGCTGAGAAGAGCAGGCTTCACAACAGAGGAGATCGATTTCTCTAATGAAGAACTGAGACATACCTTTTCAGCCTGCAGCAGATGATAATCCGGTAGGAATACTGACAAGTGCACTGCTCTGTGTGCGGTAGTCAATGTGCACGAAGATCATGTACGATTTTCTCTCTTTTGCTTGAAAACTTTTTCATACATTAATAAAAGATGTGATTTTGAAGTGCTTTTTTAGTAAAGGCGCTTCTCTTTTTCTTTACTTATAATTAGTAAAAATATATATTATTCTTATAGTGTAAGCAGTTGTTTCACTACATATGTAATAAATAATGCAGAAAGAGGTTTGGAAAATGCAATTCGATATTAAGGAGATTGAGAACGCCAAAGTCACATACCCGGACATGGCTCAGCACATCCGCGGAGGAATTGAGTTTGATTCTCCCATCACTCCCAGAGAGAATCTGAGACTGGCTTATGAGAGAAAACAGATGTGGATGCCTGCCACAGCAGACAAGAACTGGTTCTGCCCTGAGATCATCCCGGACAACGTTGCCAGAGCTTTCGTCATTCAGGGACCCAAATATGACGGCCCTGTAGGCGGAGATGACATGTTCGGAATTTACTGGGAGTATGTTCCGTCTGCCCGCGGTTCTATCGTAAGACCAGGCAATCCCACTCTCACTGACATAACCAAATGGAGAGAAGTGATCAAGTTCCCCGATGTGGACAGCTGGGACTGGGAAGGCAGTGCAAAAGCCAATAAGGAATTCCTAGTGAACAACCCCAGATATGTCAATGTTTGTATCTTTACCGGGTGGTTCGAAAGGCTGATCTCCTTCATGGACTTCGGACCCGCAGCATATGCTCTCATGAACCGCAAGACTAAAGATTATGTTAAAGAGCTTATGGATGCTCTGTCCGATCTCTGGATCGATATAGTCGACCATTGTGCCAAGTATTACGGACATGACTTCGAAGGCTTCTGCTTCCACGATGACTGGGGTGCACAGGACGGCCCGTTCTTCAATGAGAGAATAGTAAGAGAGATGCTCGTCCCCTACATGCGCAAAGTCACAGATCATATCCACGAGCTCGGTTACAACTGCGACCTCCATTCCTGCGGCAAAGTCGAGAGACTCATCCCCTGCATGATCGAAGCCGGATGGGATGCCTGGGATGGCATGGTCATCAATGACTACTCTGCGATCTATGCTGAATACGGCGATCAGCTTATTATGCAGGTTCCTGTATTCAATCTGACTGCAGATGCAGATCCTGAGACTCAGAAGGAAAGCGCTGACAAGTATGCTGAAGAGTTTGCCATTAAGGACAAACCCGCTTGCTGCGCCGGAGCCGGAATGGGAGTGACGATATTCGATTTCCAGAAAGAGCTTTATAAGCAGTCGAGGATCAAATTCTCCTGACAAGATAAGAGGAGAGAGCGCTTCTTAAAGAATTCTGGCTGTGCGATGCCGGCTGGGTAGACAGCAAAACAGACACCGTTAACAGAGAAAAACGTTAAGAATTCCGGAATGCCACGCTTCAGGGCGTGGCATTCTTTTTGCATGAAACGGCATCGAACATCATGGAAAGAGGATTATTTTCAGGAATATATCAGGTTAATATGCCTTATCTGTTCCATCTGTGATAGACTTTATCGTATGTGCCTTACTGATCTCTGAGCTGCAGAAGGCCGTATGGCACTATAATTCATATCATGAAGGATTTTACATGATAGCTCTTAAACTGGACAACATATCGAAGTACTATGCGTCTCAGACTGCCGTCGTAATGGGCCTGTCGAATGTCTCGCTGTCCTTTTCGACAGGGGAGTTCGTTGCAATAACAGGTGAGAACGGAAGCGGAAAATCCACCCTTGCAAATGTTATTGGCGGAATGATCCCTTATGAAGGCGGCGAACTGTATGTCATGGGGCAGCCGACTTCGCATTACAACGCTGCAGACTGGGAGCGCTATCGCAGAGACCTTATCGGTTTCATTTCTCAGGATTACGGGATACTTCCTGGGAATACAGCGTTCGAGAATGTTGAGAGCGCGCTGATCCTTTCCGGCTGCGAGAAAGACCTGGCAAAGGAGAAGACTGCAGAAATACTTCAAAAGGTCGAGCTTTCGGACTTCGCCGGAAGACGTGCTGCCAGACTTTCTAGCGGTCAGAAACAGCGTCTTGCCATAGCAAGGGCTCTTGCGAAGCCGTCTAAGATACTGATCGCAGACGAACCAACAGGCAATCTGGACAGAGAGAACAGCGACAAGGTAATAAAACTTTTGCATGAAGCCTCTGATGACAGGCTCGTCATCATCATAACTCATGAATTCAGTGAGGTTCAGGATTATATAAACAGGCACGTAGTGCTCTCAGACGGTAAGGTCGTTCAGGATACCGTCGTCAGAGAGAAGTCAGCAGAAGCGCCATCTGGTGCAGCAGGAACTTCACGTGAAACTCTGCGCAAAGAGAAAGCTCCGGAAAAAGGACTCTCTGCATACATCGCGAAACTGACAGCCAGAGCCAGACCTGTCTTCTTTTTCCTGACTGCTCTCATACTCCTGTTTACCTGTATCTCTTCTTTCATATTCATTGGTAATTTCATCGTTGCGACAGATGACGTCCCTACAAGGATCTATGATGACAGCGCTTTTATAAACGGTGATCCGACAAGACTGGTGCTTTCAAAAGATGGTTGGCGGGCTTTCACTGACGATGAGATCGAGAATATCGGAAGCCAGAAATATGTGCGGCGCGTGGAAAAATACGGCTATATCTCGGACGTAAATTATTATTACCGGGAAGATGTGGACTACCGCCAGTTCTCCAGCGCCGATTTCGGCCCCGATTACGATCCGGTCGAGAATTCGGATGCCTATGAATATACCGTAAAGACGGAACTTCTGGATAATGAACCGCAGTACATGAGAAGCGTTCTTCAGGCAGGAGATGTCAGACAGGGAAGAATGGCTGAAGGTTTCTATGAAGTGCTTTCTTCAGATCCGGATGTCAAGGCAGGCACCAGGATCAGGGTGTTTATAAAAGACAGCATGCACTGGGGCATCTCTCAGTTCATCGGTCTGACCTTCGACGTCGTAGGCGAGACCTCCGGAGACAGAGGTCTGTATTTTTCGGAAAGCTTCTGCAAAATGTTCAACAGTTCCGTACTGGCACGCATCTATACAAGGACCGGACGTTATCTCGCCGGAGGAGATCTTGGCAAATATCCGGTCGCACCTTTTGACAGAGAGCGTTTCAGCGACTATATGATACCGGTATACCCGGAAAAGGAACTGCCTGGGATCCCGGGTCAGCATGGAACGGATGACGGGAAAGAGACCGAAACGGAACCGGTCATTCCGGACAAGCTTGCCGAAAACGAGTTCATCATTCCGCCGGATCCAAGCGGAAAGGGGATAGAATACGGTCAGTCATTCACGATGAGCGTAGGCTCCTGGTATATGGACAGTGATGACGTATACAGAGAAGAGAATACCGGATCTGCAGACTATAACCTTGTATGTGCAGGACAGCACAGAAACGATCACCCGAGATTCATCCTCGTGAATCCTGAAACATTTGAGAAGATGACGGATGAGATGCCGTCGAATCAGGTCTCGGTATTTATAAGCGATTATGCTTATACACAGCGTGCGATCGAGGAATTCGTCTCCATGGGCTACGTCACGCTTTCTCCTTTCACACAGGGAGCTACAACTAAGGATGAGACCCTTGAAGCGGAGCGTATCAGCCTGCTGTGGATATCGCTTGCGGCCTCAGTCATGACTCTGGTCCTTCAGCTTATACTGCTCAACGTGACCTTTTCATCACTCAGGGATCACTATCGTCTGCTCTCAAATATGGGACTCAGGGCGAATACAGCATACTCTTCCCTCGCGATCCTTTTCCTGGTTCTGACATTGTCAGCTGAAGCGGTCGGAGCAGCCGTCATCCTGCTGCTCAACAGGTACGGATATGTAAGAGTCGTGAATATCTTCAAGTATCTGGAGGCACCTAAGCTTATCCTGATCTTTGCTATACACTTCATATTCTGCGTTATCGCTTACTTTTCAGCTGTCCGTACGATCAGAAAACAGGTATTCTCCATAAACGGGTTTTATGAGGACATGGACGGCGAGCTTATGGAGGAGGTGATGGGCGAATGATCTCAGTAAAAGACCTGAAGAAAACATACAGCGCCGGGGCGGGAAGCGCGGAAGAGGTCCTGCACGGCGTCAGTTTCGATCTGCCTGAGACTGGATTCGTCTGCATCCTCGGCCGTTCAGGCAGCGGAAAAACCAGCCTGCTGAACGCCATAGGCGGACTTGATGTCTTTGACGACGGTTCGGTTGTGATAGACGGAACAGAGGTCAGCAGCAGCGACTACAGTCAGATGGAAAAACTGAGGAATATAAACTTCGGTTATGTGTTCCAGAACTACTATCTGCTGCCTGAGCATTCTGCTGCATATAACGTTTATCTGGGCCTTCATTCTCTGGATCTTGACGAAAAGGAAAAGCTCAGGAGAGTTGGCGATGCACTGAAAAAGGTCAATATGATTCGTTTCAGGAAGCGTCTTGTGGGAGAACTATCAGGAGGACAGCAGCAGCGTATCGCTATAGCAAGAGCCATAGCCAAGTCTCCCAAGGTCATCTTCGCGGATGAACCTACCGGAAATCTGGACGAGGAGAGCACACTGAACATCTGCTCTGTACTGAAGAGCATCTCTAAGACGAGTCTTGTAGTGATGGTCACACATGAAGACCGTCTGGCAGATTTCTTTGCGGACAGGATCATAAGGATAGAAGACGGCAGGATCTCCGGTGACAGCACAGACTGGAAACGGGGAGAGCTGGTCTCAGCTGATAAAAGTTCCATATACGCAGGAGATTATCGGGAAGGTACGCTCAATACTGATAGCCTGAACATAAGAGTCCTCACAGCGGACGGTACCGATCCTGCAGATATAACACTCATAGTAGAAGAGGGCAGGATCCTCATAAAGACTGACGACAAAAGACTCGTCATGTATTCAAAGCCTTCAGATCCGCCGTTTATTAAAGAAGGAAAACGGCCCAGGATAGATCTCTCTAAATTTGAAACAGCTTCATTTTCAGAGCAAGAGACCGAGCGTCCTCCTCATAAGGAAGGCCGGAGAGCAGGACTCGGAATAAAGATGCTTATTGCTGAGATGCAGACTACTGCATCTAAGAAGAGACTGAGAAATCTTGCTTCTTCGCTCTTTATCATTCTGCTCTCGCTGATGATGCTTCTTTCTATCTCGGATATGAATGCTGCGGCAAAAGTCGATCCGACTCAGTTCATCACAGCGGATTCGCATATGCTGGAGCTTAAGTTCGATAAGGGAAAGAACTATAATGACAGGACTTCATGGTCAGTCAGCAAGTATATCCCCGATTTCATTAAAATGCTGGAAAAAACAGGAATGGATTTTGATCTGGTCCCTGATACCAACCTGAGGTTCATGTTCAACTGCAGCATACTTCCGCAATATCAGTCGCTGGAGATGAGCCTTGGTGACTATAGCATGGTCGATATAAGCAGACTGGATCCGTCTACGATCATCTATGGGCGCATGCCTGTGCGCAGCGACGAGATAGTTGTTGACAGATGGGTGATCAAGAACAGTACTGACCGCGACGGTATAGTTCAGAACTTCATTCCCGACAGTGAGTATATGATCGGCAGACATATCTACATGAAGAATAAGAATGATTTCTATCCGACTATCGTAGGTATATGCGACAGCGGTGAGCCGAACATATACATGTCTCAGGCAGGTATGCTCTCAGTCGGAGTGCACGGAGTGGAAACAATCCCTTATTCTGAATTCGTCTCAATAACAGGACGCACTGATCTGGAGCCGATCGCTCCGGGAGAGTGTGTGCTCATCAGGGAGAATGCGAGCAAATACTATCTGGAGAAACTCGGAAGGGAATCTTCACTTACAAATGAGATGAAGTTCTATTTCAGAGAAGCGGTCAGAGTGCCTGAGATAAGGGAATACGGGATAACCGTTCCGCTGATCATATCTGACGACGAGGTGGAACCTCTTCTAAGATATGCGATAGAGACGACGACCCACTTCGATATCTGGTGTGCAGACAAGGAGAAAGCAAAGGAGGCGATTCAGGAATCACTTCCGGCTGAACTGAAAGATATTCTTCTGATAGATGTCAAGGATATCTATCAGGCGGAGTACTCGGCTTTCATGGAGCATCGCAGTGTCCGTATGCAGACCAGATTCATAATAACCGCTGCGATAGGTCTTCTTTGCCTTGTGATGCTGTATGTCATACAGCGTTTCAGGGTAGGGGATCGGATGGGAATGATAGCTGTATACAGGATGCTCGGGATACCGGGGTACGATGTAATGGGCATATTCATTCTGGAGAACATCATGCTCACTTTGAAATATGCTGCGCCGACGGTCTTCATAGGATGGGCTGCTGTCGCTTTACTGAATCTTCTGGGTATGGGCGGACTGTTCATGAGCATTCCGCTGTGGATCCCGTTTGTCACGCTTGCTGCCATCATTGCAGCACAGGTAGTACTGGCAGTCCTCTCGGTTATCCGTCTTATCGGAATGCCTCCGGCAAAGCTTGCAGCCAGGTATGATTATTGATTATTAGAATAGTTATTAAAATCGGATAAACAGAAAGAGATACCCTGTACAAAACGTGCGGGGTATCTCTTTTGGATTCTGTGTTGAATATTTATACAGAATTGGTGATTAGTGTGTTGATATTAAGAGCGGCAGCAGATTTCTGTAAATTGATGTTTATCAAAAGACATCATCGGCAGCAGAGTCTCCGCTTAAGGTGTATCTGTTTGTGCATAATATGCTATATAATCAAAGAGAGAATTAATAGTTAAGGCATAATAAACTCTGGTATCAGAACAGCGTCTGATTTGTCAGGAGGACAGAAAAATGAGACCGGCAGCAAGAATCGACATGCATTCACATTATTTTCCGGACAAGTATTATAGTCTGCTGAAAAAGTACGATATCACTCATCCGGATAATGTCTTCGTTCCCAAGTGGAGTCTGGAGGATCATCTTTCAAAGATGGAGAAGGCCAATATCATCTACACAGCTCTGTCTATCACTTCTCCCTTTTTCAGCTTTGTGGATCCTGCGGAACTGGCTCAGGCTGTCCGGGAATGCAATGAGGAAGGCTCCCGTATCGCAGAGGAAAATCCGGATAAGATAGGTATACTTGCTTCTCTTCCGCTGCCGGATGTTCAGGCAAGTGTTGAGGAGATCAGATACTGCACGGAAAATCTCAATATCAGGGGATTTGCACTTCCGACACACGCTTCAGGAATCTATATGGGAAATCCGGATCTCGATCCGGTAATGAAGGCTCTTGATGATATCGGAGCTCTCGTTACTCTGCATCCGACTTCTCCGGCACTGGTCATCGAAAACGTAAATGAAACTTTGCCTATACCGCTTTTTGAGTTCTATGTAGATACTGCCAGAGCTATGCTCAACATGGTGTACAGAAAGGTCTTTGACAGGTTTCCGAATATACGTTTTGTCATGCCGCACGGCGGTGGGGTGTTCACGACCATGGTCGAGAGACTTTCTTCCGGAGCAGGGAAAGCTCTTGATATCAGAGGCAATATGAAAAAGATGTATTTTGATCTGGCAGGAAGTCCGCTTCCGCTTCATCTTCCCATGCTTCTGGATATCGTTGGGCTAGAGAGACTCGTTTACGGAGTCGACTTCCCGTATCCTTCCCTGGAGGACGGACTTGCGCACGGCGACAAGATCGATAAGAGCGACCTGCTGACGGAAGAGCAGAGAAAGATCATATACATCGATAATGCTAAAAAGCTGCTGTCGCTGTAATTGGAGAGATATGATGTTATCAGAAGCTATTCGGAGCAGAACAGATGAAATCGATACTTATAAAAGATACGACCAGAGAAGAGCGTGAAAAGATAATTCTTTCTTCTCTTGACTGCGGCGGAGGCTGTGAGAACTGCTCTTCCTGCTGGCTGGGAGGAGGAAGTCCGTGGGAGATCTACAGTGATTACATAGAAGGAAAACGTGAGATCATCGAGATCAATATGGAATATATGAGACGTTACCGCAGCAACGGTACGATAAAATAGAAAATGGACCAGTTCTGCTCTGTATTGACAGGAAGAAGCGTTTTGCCCGTCGCAGTATATGTTATAATCAAAATGGTTATATCAAGGTACACCGATGACAAGATATATCAGCGGCACAGCGTCTTGTCGGGAGACGGTGTGTTTTATCTTGTATGACAGTATGTGAATAAGACTGTTCACGCCTGTCAGTCCGGTGAATACTTTTTATTTGGAGGTAGAAAAATGAAATTTGATCCGAAAGAGATCGAGAATGCTAAGATCGAGTATGGAAGACGAGTAATGATCGATTTCGATTCTCCGATCACACCAAGAGAGAACTTTTTCAGGACAATGGAAGGTAAGCAGGTCTGGATGCCTATGGCCGGCGATAAGATGAACTTTACGCCGGAGATAGTCCCTGACAATACCGCCAGGGCACTGGTGACACAGGCTAAACCCTACGAAGGACCCAAAGGCGGGCTCGATATGTTCGGGATCGACTGGGAGTATGTCCCGTCCGCCAACGGATCGATCGTCCGCCCCGGAAATCCGACTCTTACGGATATTACAAAATGGAGGGAAGTTATCAAGTTCCCCGATGTCGACAGCTGGGACTGGGAGAAGAGCGCCAGGGAAGACAGGGAGTTCCTTGCCAATAACAGAAGAGTAAGGCTGTTCTGCATCCTTACCGGTTATTTTGAGAGACTCATCTCCTTTATGGACTTCGGACCTGCCGCATATGCCCTTATGAACCGCAAGACAAAGCAGGATGTTAAGGACCTGATGGATGCCATTGCAGATCTCTGGATAGACGTTGTGGATCATGTTCATAAATACTACGGCGATCTGATAGACGGTATCACCATCCATGACGACTGGGGTGCACAGGACGGCCCGTTCTTCAACGAAAGGGTAGTCAGAGAGATGCTGGTCCCCTATATGCGCAAGGTGAATGACCATATCCACAGTCTTGGCTACATCACGAACCTGCATTCATGCGGAAAAGTCGAGAGACTTCTGCCCTGCATGATCGAAGCCGGTTGGGATGCATGGGACGGCATGGCGATCAATGACTATCACATGCTGTTCACTGAGTACGCGGATCAGATCCTCATGAATGTACCCGGCACAGAATGCCCTGCAAATGCTGATGAAGCGACTCAGAAGGAATGGGCAGCTAAATTCGCAGATGAATTTGCTGTACTCGGAAAGCCTGCAGTACTGTCCAACTATGACAACCCGGGAATCGAGTTCGATAAAGAACTTTACAGGATCACGAGAGAGAAGTTCAGCGCATAATAAAATATAGATAAAGAAAGCCCGGTATCTCAT
>JAEEGL015483118.1_pt1 | contig 19894 bp, 23 predicted proteins | sample 9134231 | NCBI WGS metagenome assembly JAEEGL01 (sample SAMN16246548, study PRJNA631951) | gut metagenome | biome: gut microbiome; feature: rumen; material: fiber-attached | host: Bos | place: Iran: Karaj | collected 2018-10 | reverse complement strand
TTGTTTCTTTTTATTGATATAAGCATACCATTTATTCCTACTTTTGTAGGTACTAATAATTTGCTTATTGTTGTTGTTATTTTTGAGAAAAATGTTGTATCTGCATGCAACACTCTCAAACTTCTTTCTTCCATTTATACCACTCCCTCTTACATATTTAATTTTTCTTTAGTGCCTATATTCTCTAAAACTTCATATACTAGTTCTATTTCTATCCCCGCATCATCTTTTTTATAATTTATGTATTTATTAATTATTTTTTTATCTTCTCCTATCTCAGCTTTTAATAGTTCTTCAAGCTTACATATCATATTTTTCTTTAGCTCTTCTTCTTCATATATTATCTCTTTATTTACTTTTTCATAATTGCTTATTTTTACTATTTCTATTGGTAAATAGAAATTAGAAAATAAACTAATTTTTTTCTCTTCACATATTGTATCATAATTTTGAAATTTTGTAAGTGTTTTATAAAAATTTATTTTGAAATTATTAAATTTTATTGCATATTTGTTTTCTTCATTTCCAGTTTTTTCTTCTACACTTTGTCTAAAATTCTCTTTTGATTTTCTTATATACCAGGTTCTTCCCTCAATTTCAGCCATTGAATTTACATATATTACATCTGTATATTTACCTTGTATTTTACCCTCTACTAAAACATCTCCTTTTCTTACTAAATCCCCGTTTTTTACTAAAGCTGTTCCATTTTGAACATTAATTTTTGTTATTATACAATCTTTATCTGATACTATATTAGAAAAATCATTCTCATCAATTATTTCTGGTTTTTCTGTTGCTTCTACAATTTCAACAATCGCATTTGTTCCATATATTTCAATTCCTATCCACGCTATATCATCTCTTAAAAGTCTTATATCAGATATTATTTTTTTAGTATCAATTTTACTTTTTAATATTCCTTCTTTTAATCCACAATATTCTAATTGCTCCAATATTTCTTTTTCTGATATTTTTTCTAGTCCTCTACATTCAATATTCCATATAAAATTTGAAAATAAAATTAGTAATATAAATACTAATACTAATAGTACTAAAAATATCTTCCTTTTCTTATATTTATTAAATATAAATGGTAATCCCTTCTTTCTTTTTATTTCCACTCTACACTGTGCTTTTCTTGCTATGTTTTTTATTTTTTTAAACTCTTTTATTCCTATGTTCGCATGCAGTATACTAGATTTTTCTCTTTTCATATTCCAAAAGAAAATATTTTTTAGTTTACACATATTTATAAATCTTTCAATATAGTATCCTTCAACAAATATGTTTACATATCCCCATATGTAATTTAACAATATTTTTATAAACACATTACTCTCCTTCTATATCATTTTCTAAATCTATACTATCTATTTTACCACTAACCATTATCGCTTCATCTCTAATTTGATTAAGTTTTAAATTAAATCCATTTATATTTACAATGCCTATATATGTAGCCAGTCTTATATAGAATTCTTCATACTCTAATATCCCTTTATAGTTTTCTACAAGCATTTCATTAAAACCAATTATTGTTATTTTGGGTTGACCTGTTATAATTTCTCGTGGTAATTCTAACAAATTTTCTAATTTATTTGCTTTTATTCTCACTTTTCTTTTCATAATTTCTCCTAGTTTCAAATTATATTACATTAATTTATATATATGATAGAAAGACAAAATAAATGAATGATGAAATTTTTTCATCATTCATTTATCTTATTTCTTATATTTCAATTATTATCTCAATAATTCAATGGCCTTTTTTAATTGTGTGTCTTGTTCTTCTTTCACATTAAATATATTTGCATCTTCTGGAAGTTCTACATAATAATCTGGCTCAATTCCAATTTGATTTATTTTATTTCCTGCTGCTGTATAATATTCACTTGTTGTTAATTTTAATGCAGATCCATCTGTTAATTTATATACATTTTGTATTACACCTTTTCCATAAGTTTTTTTACCGACAATTTGTGCTTTTCCATTATCTTTTAATGCTGATGACAATATTTCAGATGAACTTGCAGTATATTCATTTACAAGTATTACTACTTTCATATCTGTAATAGGCTCTTGAGTTGCAGTTGCAATTTGTTCTTTCCCTGCTTTATCTCTTATTGTTATTATTGTACTACCTTTATTCAAAAAATAATTTGCAATTTGAGTTGCCTCTTGTACTATGCCACCTCCATTATTTCTTAAATCTATTATCAGAGATTTTGCGCCATTTGAAATTAATTGTTCTAATTTTGTTTTAAATTCTTCTGCTGTACTTTCATCAAAACTTGTTAAGCTTATATATCCTATACTATTTTCTATCATTTTTTCTTTAACATAATGAAGTTTTACATTCTCTCTTATTATTTCAAAAGTCTTTGTTCCATCATCCCTTAAAATTTCTAAAGTTACCTTTGTTCCAACTTCACCTTTTATTCGATTTGATACTTCTTGTGTTGTAGTATCACTTGTAATCACATAATCATCTACTTTTTTTATTATATCTCCTGCTTGAATACCAGCTTTTTCTGCTGCAGAATTTTCAATAGGTGCTATAATTATTATTTCATCATCTTCTGTCTTACCAAAATATACCCCTATTCCTGTTAAAGAACCTATTATATCATCTGAAAAGCTTTCATATTCTTCTTTAGAAATATATTCAGAATACTCATCTTCTAATCCATCTATATACCCTTTTGCTGCTTCTATTTGCATTTTTTCTTCATCATATTCACCTAAGTAGTATTTATCAACGATATACTTTAACCTACTCAACAAATCTGAACTTTGATTGTTTCCAACTACAACATATTTTGTATCTTTATTTGAGCCATATTTATTATATGTAATAATTGAAGCTGTGAGATATGATAGCACAGCAACTATTATAACAAGCATTATTGTTTTATAAATTCTTTGTTTTTTTTCATAGTCCATAGTTTTTGTTCCTCCAATTTTTCTTTATATATAGTATACATTTTTAAAAATTATATGCTTTATATCATATTCTTTATATTTTTTATATTTTTATATTTTTTTAAATATATATTTGCCAAATATATATTTATTATTTTTTAATATATATTTGGCAAATCAAAGTATAAATAGATATTATCATCTTTTATATTAAGGTAAATATGGTGCTGGATTAACCGCAACAGCTCTACCATTTTTCAATATTTGTACCTCAAAATGCAAATGCGTTCCTCCTAGTGGATTTGATTTGCTCGGCCTAGGCAATACATTTCCTGTATTTCCCACACTCATTATTTGTTGTCCCTGTTTTACTGTATCTCCAGTATGTACTAATCTAGATCCAGGTTTTCCATGCGCATATAATGTCATTGTTCCATCATGATGATTTATTACTATATACTCGCCATAACTTCTGTAATGCCCTGCTACAGTTCCATCTTTGTTATAGCAAGTTATTGATCCTGTTAATGCTGTTGATATTTCAACTGTACCAGCCTTAACTGCAAGTACTGGTTTTCCATAAATATTTGCCCCACTTATATCTGCCCCACTATGACCTGGATATCCATGGAAAGGTGTTGTTATTGAATAGCCTGCAACTGGTCTAATAAATCCACTTGCACTTGGATTATTTGATATGTTGTTACCATTTGCCCTTGCTGCTTCTTCTTTTAATATTCTGGCAATTTGAGCTTGTATATCTTTTTTGTCTTGCTCAAATTTATCTAGTTCTACTTGAAGTGCTTTTTCTTCTTCTGATAGTTCTTTTACTTGTTTATTCTTTAAAGATTTAACACTTTCTAATGAATCTGCTGTTTTCTGTTTTGTTGCCTTTTTTGCTTCTACTTCAGCTTTGTTCGCTTCTAATTTTTGTTTTGCTGTTTCGATTTCATTCTTTTTGTTTTCTATATCTTTTAACATCTCAACATCATTTTCTGCTATTTCAGAAACAAAATAGTAATATGAAATAAATTCTGTAATATTCCTTGAGCCCAATAGCACATCTAAATATGAGGTATTTCCCGCTTCATACATAGCTACTAATCTCTTTTCTAGCAAATCTTTTTGTTTTTCATAATTTTTCTGTTGTATTTCTAGATTCTCTTCTTGCACTTTTATAGATTTTTGTAAATCATTTAATTCTTCATCTAATTGGTCAATTTCGCTTTCATATTCGCTTATTTGTGAAGTTAATTTTGATATTTCTTTTTGAGCCTCAGACATTTCCTCTTGTACTTGATTTATTTCTTCTTTCTTTTTTTCAATTTCGGTATCGATATCATTCATTTGATTATTTAGTTCTGTTTTGTTCGCCGCATATATTATTGAATTCATAGAAATCAATATCAAAATAACTAAAATTGCTATCATTTTCGATACGTATTTTTTCACAACTATTCCTCCTAATTTGGTTTCACGAAGTTCATAGGGTCAACATATTCTCCATTTATTCTAACTTCAAAATGTGCATGTGCTCCTGTAGAATATCCTGTACTTCCTACTTTTAATACTGGTGTTCCTTTTTCTACTGTTTGTCCTACTTCAACTAATATTTCAGATCCATGTGCATATAGTGTTGAAACACCACCACCATGATCAATTATTACCATGTTTCCATATGCTCTGTTATAACTAGCTTTAATTACTATTCCATCATTTGCCGCTATAAAATTTGTTCCCATAGGTGCTGATATGTCTGTTCCTGTATGTAGTTTATATACCCCTGTTATTGGATGTGTTCTCATCCCAAATGGGGAACTAATTCTACTATATCCAGGTACTGGCCATGCCATTGCACCACCCGCATAATCTGTACCAATATTAGCTGTTGTTAGCATAACAATTTCTGCCTCTATATCATTTATATCTTGATAATATTGGTCTATTTCTGCTTGAAGGGCTAATTCTTCTTCTGATAATTGCTTTATATAGTTATTTCTTACAATTTTAGTATTTTCCAATGTAATTGCAAGTTTTTCTCTATTGTCTTTTGCTGTCTTGTACTGTTTTCTTTGACTTTCCAAAGATTCTTTTGCTGTTTTTATAGCTAATTTTTCCATACTTATATCTTGTAATTGTTCATTATCACAATTAGCTATTTCTGAAATCATATAATATGTAGATATAAACTCACTTAAACTTTTTGAATTTAACAATACATCCAAAAATGTTGTTTCACCCGCTTCATACAAAGCAACCATTCTTGTTTCAAAAGCTTCCCTTTGTTCTTCATATCTTGCTTCTGCTTCTTTTAAAGTTTCTGAAACCTCTTCTATTGAAACTTCTAATTTCTCAGCTTCTACTCCTAATCCTACTATCTCTCTTTCATATTCATATATCTGTTCATCAATTTCTTGTAACTGAACCATCGCTTCTGAAAGCACTGAACGAAGATATTCTAATCTTTCTTGTTTTTCTTCTATCTGTGCCTGAACTTCTTCATGCTGAGTTTGTAAGTTTTCAATCGCATTTTCTGTTTGTCCTATATTTGTTGTGTTTTCTACATTTACACTATTCATCGCATTTATAGGTTGTGGCATACTACAAATTGCAACAGCTATTATTATTAAAATTATAGCTAAACGTCTTTTCACTGTAATTCTCCTTTATACCTTTAAATATTTCCTCATAGAAATAACACTTCCAACAACTCCTACACCTACTCCTAATGCTAAATAAACTATTATTATTAAATTAAACAATTCGTTGAATCCTAGTAATTTAAATTCTATTAATTCAGATATTGAAGATGATAACAATTTATCAGCTATAAAATTATATGATAATCCTATTAATAATACGGATAACATCGCTGCCACAATTCCAATTATTATACCTTCAACAATAAAAGGTGACCTGATAAAATTGTTGGTTGCTCCTATATATTTCATTATCGATATTTCTTTTCTTCTTGCATGAACTGTTAATTTTATTGTATTTGATATTATAAATATTGATATTAATATTAATAAAACAAGTATTACTATTGTTATAATATTTATTCCATTTCCAATTGCCACAAGTGTTTTCATTGTTTTATTACTATTTGTTATTTTCTTCACATTATCTAATTGTAAAATCTGTTCTTGGACTTGTTCATTTAAATTTAAATCATTTAATTTAACAATATATGATGCTGGGAATATATATAGTCCATCTAATAACCATTGGCTTTCTTTTAATCTCTCCTTCATAATTGTTAATGCTTCATCCTTTGATCTAAATTGAATATTATTTACACCTTCAATTGCTGTTATTTCATTACCTAATGTTGCTATTTCTGCCTCTGTTGCTTCATTTTTTATGAATACCTCAAATCCTTGAGTTGCTTCTAAATCTTTCATTGTATTTTTAACATTTTCTCCGATTAGAAAGAAAATGCCAAATATTATCATTGTTGCACACATTATTACTAAGCATGACATTGTAGATTTTTTATTTTTAAATACATTTGTAAAACCTTCACCTATTAAATATCCTAAAATATTATACTTCACTATTATAACCACCCTTTTTTATATCTCTTACAATTTCACCTTGATGAATTTCAATAACTCTTTTTTTCATTTTATCAACTATATCTTTAGCATGTGTTGCAACAACTACTGTTGTTCCTCTCATGTTTATATCATTTAAAAGAGTTATAATATCCCAAGCAGTATCTGGATCTAAGTTTCCTGTAGGCTCATCTGCAATAATTACAGATGGATTATTAACTAATGCTCTCGCAAGAGCAACCCTTTGTTGCTCTCCACCAGATAATTCATCTGGATAAACTTTTGCTTTGTTACTTAATCCTACTAATGCAAGAACCATAGGTACTTGTCTTCTTATATGCTTTGGTGTTGCTCTTACAACATGCATTGCAAAAGCAACATTTTCATATACTGTTTTATCTGGTAAAAGTCTAAAATCTTGAAATACTATTCCCATACTTCTTCTTAAATATGGTACTCTTGTTGGTTTTAGAAAAGTTGTATCTTTTCCATTTATTATTATATTTCCAGAGGTAGGTTCCTCTTCTTTAAGTATCATTTTTATTAATGTAGATTTCCCTGAGCCAGAACCTCCTATTAAAAATGCAAATTCTCCTTTTTCTATTTTAAAGCTAGCATTTTTCACTGCTTCTGTGCCTGTTTCATAGGTCTTACTAACATTCTTAAATTCTATCATCTTATGCTCCTTAAATATTCAATTATACTTTTTCTTTAATATCATAATATAATAATTATTTTTTTGCAATATCCTACAAGTAAAAAAACGATATAAATTTCAATTTTTATATCGTTTTTTGTATTATTTTTATTTATTTTCTCTATTTTTGATATACTAGTTATTTAATGCCGAATTCACAATATCTTTATAAGTTATACCAAAATATGCCATTAGTTCTTCTGCTTTTCCAGACTTTCCAAATATATCATTTATTCCAAGTCTTATCAGTTTTTTAGGTTCATTTTCTGTTAATACTTCTGCTATTGCCGAACCTAATCCTCCTATTACATTATGGTCTTCAACAGATATTAATTTGTTAGTTTCTTTTGCACATTTTATAATCATTTCTTTATCTATTGGTTTTATTGTATGCATATCTATCACTCTAGCTTGTATTCCTTGTTTTTCTAGTTCTTCTTTAGCTTTAATAGACTCACTTACAGTTACTCCTGTAGCAAAAATAGTTACATCAGTCCCTTCTCCTATTTGAACTGCTTTCCCAATTTCGAATTTTTGATTTTCATCATATATAACTGGTGTTGCTAATCTGCATAATCTCAAATACACAGGTCCATCTATTTTTGATATTTCTCTTACAGCCCATCTTGTTTGCAAATCATCAGATGTACACATAACAGTTAAATTTGGTATCGTTCTCATAATAGATAAATCCTCTATCATTTGATGTGTTGCTCCATCTTCACCAACTGTAATTCCTGCATGTGTTGCACAAATTTTCACGTTTAATTTGGGATAACAAATACTATTTCTTATTTGATCATATGCCCTTCCTGCTGCAAACATTGCAAATGTACTTACATATGGAATGTCTAAGCATGTTGCAAATCCTGCCGCTGTTGCCATCATGTTCTGCTCAGCTATTCCCATATTAAAAAATCTTTCTGGGATGCTTTTTGCAAATATATTCGTTTTGGTTGCACTCGATAAATCTGCATCTAATACAACTATTCTTTCATTCTCTTTACCTAATTTTTCTAATTCTTCACCATAACTTTGACGAGTAGCTATTTTTATTTCATTATTCATTGCTTACCTCCTTAATTGCTTGATTGTATTCCTCTTCATTTGGTGCTTTACCATGCCAACCTGCTTGATTTTCCATAAAAGAAACTCCTTTACCTTTTATAGTTTTTGCAATAATTGCTGTTGGTTTTCCATTTACTTCTCTAGCAACTTCAAATGCCTTTAATATTTCTTCTATGTTATTTCCATCTATATTCATTACTTCAAATCCAAAACTTTCAAATTTATTATCTATTGGATATGAATTCATTACTTTTGAAATCTCTCCATCGATTTGCAAATCGTTATTATCAACTATAACACACAAATTATCTAGATTATATTGTGATGCTGCCATTGCTGCTTCCCAAACTTCCCCTTCTTCTATTTCTCCATCACCCAAAATACAGTATACTCTATAATTTTTATTGTGTAACTTCCCAGAAAGTGCCATTCCATTTGCAACAGACAATCCTTGTCCAAGTGAACCTGTTGTCATATCAACTCCTGGAATTTTATTTTTATCTGGATGTCCTTGCAAATTGCTATTAATATTTCTAAATCCTTTTAGTTCTTCTTTATCAAAGAATCCTCTATTTGCAAGTGTCGCATATAGTGCTGCTGAAGCATGTCCTTTTGATAAAACAAGTCTATCTCTGTTTTCCATTTGTGGCTCATTTTCATTTATATTCATTTCGTCAAAATACAACACTGTTAATATGTCTGCAATTGATAGTGCTCCACCTGGATGGCCTGAATTTGCTGAATAAACTTCGGTTAAAATATCTTTTCTAATCTCTTTTGCAATTCTTTTTAATTTTTCAATATCTTTCATTTTTATCTCCTCTCGTTTTATTCAAAATTATTTTATCATATATAAAGAAAAAATGTAATATAATTTAATAATTTAATTTGTTAAAGGTTTCCAAATCATAATTATTATTTTCAATTAAGAAAAACTGTAATAATAAAAAAAGAAGTACCCATTTAAATACTATTTAATATGGGTACTTCTTTTTTATGTATTATCTCTCTTCATCTTTTTGATCTTGTAATCTACTAATAGATTGTATTTTATCACTTGGGAAAAGTGTAACTGGTTTTGGTATATCTGGTAATGTTAATAGTGTAACATAATTTAATATATGTCCATCTCCTTGGCTGCCACCTTCATAACCGCAACCATCCATTTGTATACAATATAAATCGCAACCATTTCCTTTTTGCTTGATTTTTTCCGCTGTTTTTACTCTGTCTAAAACCTCTCCTAAATCTATTGTAAAAACGCCATGTATTTTTTTAGTTAAATCATTTTGTGTATGCTTTTGTATGTGTTTTAATCTTGCCTCTTCACTATATAGTGGCTCTAAATTATCTAATATTTCTTGATATATTTTAGCCTGTTCCTTATCTTTATATAAAACTGAATAAATTCTTTGTTTATATAACCTTCCTATTGTATTTGTGATGTAGTTATCTGTTTTACCTTCAAATACATTTAATGCTTTATCATATTTTTCTAATGAAAAATATGCTCTTGCCATACATTCTAAAACTTTATATTCATCTGACTTAATATTATAATATTTATTCAATTTTTCACTTATTCTATACATTTTTTTATAATCTTGTAAATTATCATAAACAAGCAATGCATCTTTAAGAATTTTTTCATTATCTGGATCTAAATTAAGCGCTTTTATTACAAGTTTTTCCGCTTCTTCATTTTCACCCATTTGAGAATAATACTTCGCTACTGTTGTCTTTAAAATAGCATTTTGTGGTTCTCTTTTTAAACACACTTCAAATTCTCTCTTGGCATCTTTATATTTTCCTTCATCAAAACTAATTTTAGCTAGCTCCATTCTTGGTGCTATCCATTTCCCCTGTGTCAGAATTGCTTCTTCAAGCCAATCTTTTGCCTTTTCTATACGATTTGTGTTTAAGCAGATTTTTCCCATTAAGAACTTAGATTCTGCCGTTTTAATATTCTCTATAACTAAAGACTCTGCTTCTTTATATTTCTTTTGATCATATAGCATTTTAGCTAATACTATATTTTTTTTCTGTAAGCTTGCCATTGGAATCCTCCTTTCTGTTATATTTCTCTCATTTACACGCCCTTATATTATACCACGGTTTACATAAGAATGCAAGTTCTGTAAACTAAAATACATTTTTCCATTTTATTGCTGTTTTTTCCCTGATATGGCCTACTAAAAAAATAGAATTTTGAATCTGCTCATAACTATATTCAAAATCCCCAATTTCTATACCTGATTTAGCCCCTAATATGGATGTTTTTATTAAATCTAATTCTTGATGTGATACTATAATTGACCACTTTTTTTCTGTTTCTTCCCATAATTTATATACTTCTTTAATTATTTGTGTTTTGTTTTCAGAATCTATTTTATCACTTAATTCTTGTAATTTTTCTAAAATAATATCACCATCTTTTGCTAATATATTTTGTGAGATTATATTCCCAATAACTACCAATACAATTATTAAAATAATTAAAAATATATCCTTCATTTTTTCTTCTCCTTTGCTTGGCAAAAGATTTCTCCTTTTCCATCAATTGTCATAAGTAATATATCATGTGATTTTACTCCTTGTTTTGATATCTGCTTTTGCAACCAATTTATATCTTTTCCTAATTGTTTTAAATTTTTATTCATTATTTTTCCATCAATGACTAAATCATATGATAATCCTTCATACTCTGGAACAATATTAAAATCTTGTGGTATGATTCCTCTTTTTTCTGGTTTCTGAATTACAGTAATCTCTCCACTTGTTTCCAGTATGGCAAATTCAACATCAGTCATACTAAATATATTATTTCCTCTTAACCTTTCTTGTAATTCATTTATCGTTAATTTTTCTTTTTTTAAATTTTTTTCATCAATTTTTCCCCTATAAACTAATATGCTTGGCTTTCCACATATTATTTTTCTAATATTTATACTTCTTAAATTGATAGCAGATATTAACAAATCCATTACCAATAAGGCAAGTATTGGTACTATTCCATTAAAGATTGGAATTCCAACATCTGCCATGGGTGTAGATGCCAAATCTGCTATCATTACAGATATCACTAGTTCAAATGGCTGCAATTGTCCTATCTCTCGTTTTCCCATTAATCTCATTACTAGTAATACTAATATGTATAATATTATGGCTCTAATAAATGTTATTAGCATATATACCTCCATTCTTATATTTTGTTTTATTGTTTTTATTTTTATATTTTTAAGTATATTTTTTGCATTTTTTCTTAAACTATACTTGAATAGATATTTTATTTTTGAGAATAATATATTTACAAATATATAAATTATCATTTGCTAATAAGGAGGTTAAAACATGGAAAATAATCAAGTAAATGCAGATAGCACTCTTGGTACATTTGGGCAAATTGTTGGTAGGTTTATTGCTGCATCAATTGTTCTTGCTATTACAGCTTTTTTTACACCTGGATTTAATATAAGCAATATATGGGCATTAGGTCTTGCTGCAGTTATTCTTACTATAATGGATTACTTAATAACAAAATTTACTGGACTTCATGCTAGTCCATTTGGTAAAGGCTTTGTTGGTTTCATTCTTGCTGCAGCCACTCTTTATATTACACAATACTTTGTTGCAGGATATTCAATTTCTTGGCTTGCTGCAATAATCGGTGCACTAATTTATGGGGTAATTGATTATATTATACCTGGTGAACAGAACTTCTAAACCAAACAAGAGACACTTCATTATTCATGAAGTGTCTCTTGTTATTATTTAGAATTTTTATTCTAATTTGATTTTAATACTTATTTTAATCTCTTTTATTCCAATTTTCTTTATTTACTTGTCTTTGTCTTGCTATTGCTAAAGCATAGTCTGGTACATCTTCTGTTATTGTTGATCCTGCTGCCACAAATGCATTGCTTCCTATTTTTACAGGTGCTACTAAATTAGTATTTGAACCAATAAACACTTTATCTCCAATTATTGTTTTGCTCTTATTTTGTCCATCATAATTACATGTTATTGTTCCACACCCTATGTTACAGTGTTCTCCTACTTCGCAATCACCTAAATAAATAAAATGTGGTACTTTTGAGCCTTCTCCAACTTGAGTATTCTTAATTTCAACCAAATTGCCTACTTTTACATTGTTTGCTACTCTACATTTTTCTCTAATATATGCATTTGGTCCTATTTCACAATTTTCTCCAATTATAACATCTGATTTAATTGTTGTATTTGGATGAATAACTGTATCTTTTCCAATTTCAACATCATCATAAATATATGTTGTATTTATATCTTCAATTGTTACACCATTTTTCATGTGCTCAGCATTTATCCTAAGTCTTAGGATTCTTGTTAACATTTCTAGTTGAATTCTATCATTAACACCTAATATCTCTGTATTATCTTCAACTGTCATTGCACCAGTTTTTAATCCTTTTTCATTCATAATCTTAACAACATCTGTTATATAGTATTCTCCACTTGCATTGTTATTGTTTATTTCATCTAATGCTTTTAATAATTCTTGTATATCAAAACAGTATATTCCAGCATTAATTTCTTTAATTTCTTTTTGGCTTTCATTTGCTTCTTTTTCTTCTACTATTGCCTCAACATTACCTTTTTCATCTCTGACTATTCTTCCATATCCATAAGGATTATCATAAATCGCTGTTAATAATGTAGCATATTCTTTATTATCTGTACTTTGCTTAATTAATCTTTCGATTGTTTCAGGTCTTAAAATTGGAACATCCCCATTTAAAACTACTACTTTTCCTTTTTTATCTTTTAAATACTCTTTTGCTTGCATTACTGCATGACCTGTACCTAACATATCCTCTTGAATTGCATATTTTACTGTGTTTTTTAATACATCCTGTACTTGCTCTTTTTTATATCCAACAACTGCAACTATATTTTCTATTCCAGCTTTTCTAGCATTCTCTACTGCTCTTAATACTATTTCTTTTCCTAATATTTTATGTACTTGTTTTGATTTTTCAGATTTCATTCTTGTACCTTTTCCGGCAGCAAGAACTATTGCTATTGCTTCACTCATTTTATCACCTTTCCTTATTGTATATATTATCATTTTTTAAACATGAGTTATTTTATCACATATATTTAAATATGGCAAATTTGATTTTATTCGCTTTTTGGTGTATAATAAATATATTAGCTATGGCGTAATTACACATTATTTTAGACATCGAGGAGGTAGCATCATGAAAAAACGGTTTAGATTTATTGCAATAGTTATGACAATGGTAATGGCAATGTCTTTTACTGCACCCAGTGCCGCATTAGCGTATTACCACTACTATCGTCCACATTACCACCATCATCATCATTGGTCTTCCGGTCGAGCTTTGGCTTGGGGTTTAGGCCTTGCTGGATTAGCTTGGTTGGCTCACAAAAATTCCAACAGGTCTTATGACAGCGCTTATTACCCACAAACGGCTTATAGCTACGAATCTGCCAGATCTCAGTTTATAAACAAACTGGATGATGAAGAAGCTGGCCTTTTCATTATGTTAGATCGGCTCAAGCCAAATGAGCCAGGAAAAATGTATCGTTATTATTACGGTAATAAAGATGTTACAAAGCGCCGGCTCAAGAAAATTATGAAAGCTCTTCCCTCTGAATACCAGTTTGGAGGAACCGGGAATGGATATGTGTTCTTTACTAAATTGCAGTAAAATCGTTTTAAGGGAAAAGATCCTTTATTTAGGATCTTTTCTCTTTTTATTGCATAATTGGATTAAAAGTTATATAATATATTATCATAAGCTTTAGCTTATTTTACATAGATCCAACCACATAAATTAGTTTTCAAAAGGAAGGAGGATCTTATGGGACGCAAGTTTCTTGTAGCAATTGCCACTTTATTAATTGCTACATTGACACCATGTTTGGCTTTTGCCAAACCGTCTGGACCACCACCTAGACACCACATGCATTCCATGCATGCACAAGTGCGTAGGCCAATGCATAGACCGGCACCTCCACGGCATTACTATCATGCTCCTAGATATCGTTATAACTATGGCTATTATGGCGGTTATTATGGTTTTAGGAATTGGCATGGAAGAGATTATGGCTATTGGATTTTAGATGCCGCTCTAAATGCTGTTGCAACAGCTTATATTGTTAATCAGTATGGGCAACCTGTTGTAATGTATGTTCCAGTTCGTCATCCAGTCTACGGAACAAGTTATGTTATAGTCCGTAGATAATTCGTCTCAGGGCAAGGTAATCAGCAATGATTACCTTGTTTTTATTTGCTTAAAATTGCAAAAAATCAGTAAATGTTATATAATTATATTAATAAGCATAGTCTTATTTATATAGATTCTATTTACATATATTTTTAACTTAAGGAGGGAATCAAAATGTTGAGACATCGGAATTATTTGGTAATAATGCTATTCTTGATTGTATTATTGGTTTTAGCTTTACCATGTCTGGCTTCTGCAAAAGGTAAACCATATTATGGAGCTGTGCGTTCCTTGACACCCGCACAAGTGCAAATTATTAAGCACTCTGTTGCTGCAAATAAACACAGAGCCCGGGTGGCAAATAGAACGAATAGGATTCTGTGGTTGAAGCAAAAATATGTAAATGGTGGCTATAATTATTACGCATACTATCCGCGTTATTATCGTGGTCACTATTACTGCAATTACCAACCATATATTTGGTCTCTTTGCGGTTATGGTGCATATAGTTGTTTGCAGTAGTGTCTCAAAAAGCGGAGGATTAAAATCCTCCGCTTTTTTTAGCTTGCTTTATTATTTTGAGAATATTTTAATTTTGTAGCCATTCCTCCCCTTATATGCCTCTCTGCTTTATTTTCTTCTAAAACCTCTCTTACTTCTAATGCTAGTGCATGGTTAATTTTAAGTAGTCTTTTACTTACATCCATATGAACTGTCGACTTTGAAACCCCAAATTTTTTAGCTGCTCCTCTTACAGTGTCTTTTGAATCTATTATATAATGTGCCAATTTACAAGCACGTTCTTCTATTGATATTCCTTTCATAAAGAACCCCCTTAAAATACGCTGTTTTTACATTGTATTCTAAGGGGATAAATATTAGAACAATATTATTCTTGTAAGTCTAATTCAAAGAAAAACTCTACTCCATCATCTATATTGTATGCTCCAAAATCCTTATTATAGTTATTCATTATCGCTTTTACTAATGATAATCCTATTCCAGATCCACCTTGTTCTCTATTTCTTGATGAATCAACTTTATAGAATCTTTTCCAAATTCTATTAAGGTCCTCCTCTGATATTTTTTTGCCTGTATTGTATACCTTTATTCTTACAACAGATTCCTTTTTTTCTAATTCAACCTTTATATACTTGTTTCCATTAACTTCTTCTACATGTTTAATTGCATTTGTTATATAATTTGTTATTACTTGTTCTATAAAAAAGTCATCTGCATATACAAATATAGGTTCTTTTTGTTCATACCTTACTTCTATTTTTTCATTTTCTCTAATTACTTCTATTTTTCTTATTACTTCTGCTATAAGCTCTGTAATATCAAATCTTGTGTTATTAAAGTCGCGTTTTCCATATTCAAGTTTCATAAGTTCTAGCAGTTGTTTTACTAATTTATCCATCCTATTTGCTTCATCTTGTATTACTTCTACATAAAATTTTCTACTATCTTCATCACCTGTTACATTTTCTGCTAAGCCTTCTGCATATCCTTGTATTAAGGCTATTGGGGTTTTTAATTCATGAGATACATCTGATATAAACTGTTTTCGCATTTCATCTATTTTAGATTTTTGTTCTATATCTTTTTCTAGTTCAATATTTGTTTCTTTAAGTTCTTTAATTGTTTTTTCTAATTTTTCAGAAACTATATTCATGCTTTTCCCTAAATTGTTTATCTCATCATCTATTTCTTTTTCTTCATATTTTTTACTAAAATCCAGATTTGCCATTTTTCTTGCAATATCATTTAGTTCAACTATTGGCTTTGTATACTTTGCTGAAATAATTGATACAACAACACCGCCTATCAATATAGTAACTATTCCTATCAAATATAGGAAACTATTTGATATTTTAACACTCTCTTGTATTGAAGTTACAGACATTCTTATATATAGCTTATATCCGTTATCTAGTGTAGAAGATAATATTAATATTTTTGTTTGAGTTTTTTTATCTTCAATAGTTCTTATTTGCAAATTTCCTTTTGAATAAATTATTTCTCTACTATTATTAGGCTCTAAATTATTTATCTTTCCTAATGTATCCAAAAAATTCTTATTTGATGAGTAAATGTTAATATCGTCATCTGTCTCAAGCACAATATCAAAATTGTTGGTTATTGCAATTCTTTCAAGTTCTAGCTCTATATCAATATTTTCTATATTCATATTATAATAATCGTTTACTCTTTTATATACTCTTACTAAATTATTTTGTTTTGTATACATATAGTAAGTTTCTAATACTACATTATTTATCAATATTAGAAAAAAAACAATTATTACTACAGTAATAGTTAATGTTAAAAACAATTTCATCCTTATGGATTTAAAGCCTGTTTTCATATAATCCCCGCCTTATTTTGTTTCAAATTTATATCCAATTCCTCTTATTGTCTTAATATATTTACCTTTTTTACCGATTTTGTGTCTAATTTTCTTTATATGACTATCTATAGTTCTTGAATCTCCATAATAGTCATAATTCCATACATTATTTAGTATTTTATCTCTTGATAAAGCTATGTTTTCATTATCTAATAAGTATTTTAATAGTTCATACTCTCTAAGACTTAATTCCACTATTTTTCCATCTACTTTTACTGTCCTTCCTTCTTGATTTATTACTATTCCACCATAATCTTTTTCTTTACTTTCATCTCCACTATATACCCTTTTTAATATTGCTTCAACTCTTGCTACCAATATTTTAGGGCTAAATGGTTTAGATATATATTCATCAACGCCAAGCTCAAATCCAAATAGTTCATCTTGTTCTTCTCCTCTCGCTGTAAGCATTATTATTGGCACTTTTGATTCTTGCCTTATTTGTCTTAATACTGACCATCCATCTAATTTTGGCATCATTACATCTAATAATATTAATTTTATTTTTTCTTTGTTCTCCTCAAATTTTTGAATGGCAACTTCTCCATTTTCTGCTTCTATAATATTATAATTTTTTTGCATTAAAAAATCTTTTATTAATTTTCTCATTCTAGATTCATCATCTACTACTAAAACTGTAATATCATTCATAGTATTCCTCCCTTATTTTCAGAAATATTATATTTTTCTTTTGTGTCTATATTGTGAAGATTTTTTGTAATTATATCACATTTTATATTGAAATTATATTGAATAATATTGAAAAAAATTTGCATTAGAGTTAAAATCAATTTAAATTACAAAGGAGAAAAAAATGGATTATAAATTTTTATTAGATATAGGTCTTATAATTTTAGTTGTAAAAATTCTAGAATTGTTTACAAAAAAGTTTAGAGCTCCTCGAATTCTAGGTTCATTATTATCTGGAATTATATTAGGACCTGCAATATTAAACCTTGTTCAATCAAGTGCCCCTATTGAATTCATATCTAAAATAGGTATAATTATTATAATGTTTTTAGCTGGTATGGAAACAAGTTTAAAGAGATTTTTTGCTGGTGCAAGAAATTTTGTTGTAATTGCCATTTTAGGAGTAATTGTCCCTCTTTGTCTTGGATTCTTGTTTAGTTTTTCATATCAATTTGATTTTAGTGTAAATCTATTTTTTGGTATAGTACTTGTAGCTACTTCTACAAGTATTACGCTTCAATCTTTAATTGATATGAAAAAAATTAAAACAAATGTTGGAACTGCAATATTAGGTGCAGGTGTTGTTGACGATATTATTGGAGTAGTATTTTTAACAATTCTTCTAGATTCTGCAAATTTGAATTTTATTACTCTAGTTTTAATTTGTATAAAAATAGTAATATTCTTCTTAATTGCAATATTAATGGCATATGTTATGCATAATATATTTAACTTTGTTGAATCAAGATATGCTCCAAATCAGAAATTACCAATATTCTCCCTTGCCCTTGCATTAATATTCTCATATTTTGCAGAAAGATTTGGTGTTAGTGGTGTAATTGGTGCATATATTGCTGGTTTGGCAATAGGTAATACTAAACAAGCAACATATATAAAAGAGCATGTAGATACATTGTCTTCAATGTTTTTCTCACCTATATTTTTTGCAAGTATAGGTTTAAAGCTTCATACTCTAGCCCTTCCAGTTGATACATGGGTATTTGTACTAATATTTGTTGCTGTCGCTATATGTGGCAAACTAATTGGAGATGGATTTGGAGCAAAACTATGTGGATATTCAAAATTAGAATGTTTACAAATTGGTTTGGGTATGGCAACAAGGGGAGAAGTCGCACTTATTATGGTAGAAGAAGCTTTAAGATTAAATATTATTGAATATGATGCCTTTTCAATAATAGTTATAAGCATTATGCTTATTGCAATAATAAGTCCTATTTTATTTACTATGACCTTTAATCCAGCTTTTCAAAGTAAGATAAAATCAACAGATACTCAGGCTAGTTAATTTGACATATTTAAGTATTCAATATATAATATAATTAAGAAAATTTTTGAAAAAAGGAGGAGTAATTGATGAAAAGTCATACATTCCGGAAGGTAGTTTACCTGTTGCAACAAATTACTCACCGAAACTCCTCAAATAATGTGGAGTTAATGGCTATGGAGGCTCGAGATGCTGTAATTTCGAAATCCCTGCGCCAGCATCTTCTCGATCTAGCAGATAATCCTGCTCATTTCGAGGAAGATGAAATTTTTCTTGAAATGCTCTTAAAAGAGCTGAAACTTGAGGTGTAACCCCTCAGGTGGGCTGTGAGAAATCACAGCTTTTTTATTTGTAAAAGTAAAAACAGATGCTTACGCATCTGTTTCTTTTTAATTGAATTATAATTAATTTTGTGAAAATGGTAATGTAGCAATATGTCTTGCTCTTTTTACTGCTAAAGTAATAGTTCTTTGATGTTTTGCACAAGCACCTGTTGCTCTTCTAGGTAATATTTTACCTTTTTCATTTATGAATTTTCTTAATTGTTCACCATTTTTATAGTCTAATACTAGATTTTTATCACTGCATAATGGACATGCTTTTTTTCTGATTTTTCTAAATCTAGGATTAAAATCATCATCATTATTATTCATATTTCTATTTCTTTTATTGTTTTGCTTTTTATCAGCCATTTATATTTCCCCCATTTCTTTTAAATTAGAATGGTAAGTCATCATCAGAAGCTACAGTAAACTCTGAATTAGCTGCTCCTACATTTTCTCCAAATGTATTTTCTAAAGCTGCTGCATCTCCATCTCTCTTACTATCTGCAAAATATGCTTCTTCTGCAACTACCTCTGTTATGTAATGTTTAACTCCATTTTCATCATCCCAAGTTCTTGTTTGGATTCTTCCAACTATTCCAACTTGTTGACCTTTTTTAAAGTATTTACTACAAAACTCACCTAGTTTACTCCAAGCTACTATGTTTATAAAATCTGCTTGTCTTTCTTCACCTTGTCTTACAAATCT
>JAEEGL015403533.1_pt1 | contig 19894 bp, 20 predicted proteins | sample 9134231 | NCBI WGS metagenome assembly JAEEGL01 (sample SAMN16246548, study PRJNA631951) | gut metagenome | biome: gut microbiome; feature: rumen; material: fiber-attached | host: Bos | place: Iran: Karaj | collected 2018-10 | reverse complement strand
GTGATATGTCTTACGGCCGATGCCGTGATCGGAGCCAGAGAAAGATATCTCGCCAAAGGCTTTGACGACTATCTGACCAAACCGATTGATTCGGTATCTCTGGAATCGATGCTCAGGAAGTATCTGCCTGCGGACAAAGTGATCAAAGCGTCTGATATCAAAACCGAAGAGGCAGGCGCCGAAGAGGCTGCTTCATACGGTGAGCTGTCAGTGCTGATAGGAGCCGGAGTGGATGTGGCTCAGGGGATCGCACATTGCGGCGGTGATATTGAACTGTATCATGTGATGCTTCAGGAATATGTAAGTACCTTCCCCGATAAAAAGGAAATCCTTGATAACTCGCTAGCGGAAGGTGACCTGGAACTCTATGGAGTGAATGTGCATTCCCTTAAGAGTACTTCGGCAGTCATTGGCGCAGAAAGCGTACGTACTATTGCAGCCAAACTTGAAAAAGCAGCAATGTCGGGCGAGAATAGGGATCTTACACCGGATCATGAAGACCTGATGAGACTTTATGAGAGTGTTATGAGATCTATCAGTTCCGTAATAACCGATGATGCGGTTCCTGCGGAAGACGATGACGGGGATATCCTTGAATTTGCACCGGATTAGTTCTTGACATGTGATCAGGATTTATATATTATATTACAGTATGCCGCTTGGCGAGGTATAAGTGTGCCCATGCACCACCGTAACCGGCGAGAATAGTAGGACAGGAGGGATAAGATATGTACGCAATCATTGAAACAGGTGGTAAGCAGTACAAGGTGTCTGAAGGTGAAGAGATCAAAGTCGAGAAGCTTGAAGCTAATGTCGGCGATGAAGTGACTTTTGACAAGGTTATAGCTGTATCCGACGGCTCACTCAAAGTAGCCGGTGATGTAGCCAATTCCAGCGTTAAGGCCACAGTACTTGATCAGGGACGTGGACGTAAGGTCATCGTTTACAAGTACAAACCCAAGAGCGGTTACCACAAGAAGAACGGTCACAGACAGCCTTTTACCAAGGTTCGTATTGATTCCATCAATGCATAAGAGATGACCGAAGTCATATTCACACAGAATGCCGACCATAAGATAACCGGTTTTATCAGCCACGGTCATGCAGGATTCGCAAAGAGAGGCAAAGATGTTGTCTGCGCGGCGATATCGGTGCTGACCATCAATGCGGTCAATTCTATCGAAAAGATAGCAAAAGCCGAGGCGGATGTGGTTCAGGATAAAAAGGAAGGACAGATAAGCTTCCGTTTATTATCGGAACCCGATGATAAAACAGAGACGATATTCAGGAGTCTGATATTGGGACTTAAAGGAGTAGTTGCGGATTACGGCGGCAGGTATTGCAAAGTGACAATCGAGGAGGAAGAACAATGTTAAGAATGGACCTTCAGTTCTTTGCACATAAGAAGGGCGTGGGCTCTACCAAGAACGGTAGAGATTCAGAGTCCAAGAGACTTGGTGCGAAACGTGCCGACGGACAGATAGTGAAAGCCGGCAATATTCTTTACAGACAGCGCGGAACACATATTCATCCCGGTGAGAACGTAGGGATCGGCGGAGATGATACATTATATGCTCTTAAGGACGGAGTATTAAGATTCGAACGTAAGGGCAAGTTCAAGAAGCAGGCATCTGTTTATCCTGTAGAGAAGTAAAGTTCAGGCTTCGGGCTCACTCAGTCCGAAGCCATATTTTTAAGTACGGCTGCTTATAAGCGTCCGTACTGAAATAGGTAAGAGGTTATGTTTGCTGATAGAGCCCGTATCACTGTTATAAGTGGAAAAGGCGGGGATGGACATGTCTCCTTCAGAAGAGAAAAATACGTGCCTGACGGCGGACCCGACGGCGGTGACGGAGGAAACGGCGGAAGTGTCGTTTTCGTGGTTGATGACGGCTTAAATACACTGACTGATTACCGTCATGTACATAAGTATGCGGCTGAGGCCGGTGAAGACGGTAAAAAGAGGAACTGTCACGGTAAGAACGGTTCGGATATCATACTGAAAGTACCTGAAGGCACTGTGATAAAGGATGCCGAGACCGGCCGCGTGATCGCGGATATGTCCGGTGACACCAGAGAATATGTGATCTTAAAAGGCGGACACGGAGGAAACGGCAACCAGCATTATGCAACAAGCTCAATGCAGGCTCCCAAATATGCTCAGCCCGGTCAGCCGGCCAGAAGCCTGGATCTGATTCTTGAGCTCAAGATGATCGCTGATGTCGGACTCGTGGGATTCCCCAATGTGGGTAAATCGACATTTCTCGCAAGAGTGACTAACGCCAAACCGAAGATCGCAAATTATCATTTCACTACACTCAGTCCCAACCTCGGTGTGGTCGATCTGGATGGTTCCGCCGGTTTCGTGATAGCGGATATACCGGGTCTTATCGAAGGAGCTTCCGACGGTGCAGGGCTCGGACATGAATTCCTGCGCCATATTGAGAGGACCAGGGCTATAATCCATATAGTGGATGCCTCATCGAGTGAGGGCAGAGATCCCGTAGAGGATATATATGCGATCAACAAAGAACTTCACGAGTATAATGAAGAGATCGCTTCCCGTCCTCAGATCATTGCCGCCAATAAGACTGATATCATAGCCGAAGGAGATGACCCTGTAGGCAGACTGAAAGCCGAATTTGAGCCTCAGGGGATAGAAGTTGTACCCATCAGTGCCGCTACGGGCGAAGGAGTTCAGGCTTTGCTCTATAAAGTGAGTGCGATGCTTGATGAATTGCCTAAAGAACGTATCGTATTCGAGCAGGAATATGATCCCGAGACCGAAATGAGGTTCTCCGATGAACCGTATACCGTGGAATATGATGCGGCAGCGGATGAGTATGTGGTAGAAGGCCCCCGTATCGAAAAAATGCTCGGATATACCAATCTTGAGTCCGAGAAGGGCTTCACTTTCTTCCAGAAATTCCTTAAGGAAAACGGAATCCTTGATGAACTGGAAGCACTCGGCATAGGTGAAGGCGATACAGTCCGTATGTACGGATTGTCTTTTGACTATTATAAGTAGGTGAGTGGAATGGGATATATCAAGACCAGTAAACAGAGAGCACACTTAAAGAGTCTGGCTATGAATATCGATCCGATATTTCAGGTCGGCAAATCCAGCCTGACACCCGAGGTGACGGAAGCTATCCGTGAATCTTTCAATACACATGAGCTGATCAAGATCGGTGTGTTGAAGAACTGTATGGATGATCCCCGCGAACTCGGCGAGATCATAGCTGAGAGGACCGGAGCCGAGCTTGTACAGACGATTGGCAAGAAGATCGTGCTCTACAAACGTGATGTGAAGAATCCGAAGATTGAACTGTAAACTGTATTGCCCGATCCTTAGATACTTAGCACGGAAAAATATGGCGGAATACAATTTCTCGAAAATAAGGCACAAGCTCGAAGATGAGCTTACGGATAAGAGGTTTGAACATACGCTTGGTGTAGCCGTGACGGCGAGAATGCTGGCACGTATTCACGGAGCCGATGAAGAGGCAGCCTATGTGGCCGGCCTTTTGCATGACTGTGCCAAGAATCTGTCTGCCAAAGACCGTATACACCTGTGTAACAAAGCCGGTGTGGAGGTAACGCAGCTTGAGATCGATAATCCCGAGCTTCTCCATGCCAAGGCAGGTGCGATACTGGCAGCAAAAGAGTATGATATAAAGGACCGGGATATCTTAAATGCCATCAGTTCACATACGACCGGCCGCCCGGGGATGTCTTTGCTTGAAAAGATAGTATTTGTGGCGGATTATATCGAACCCGGACGGGATGAACGGCCCGGGCTTAAAGAACTCAGGACCGAAGCATTTAATGACCTGGACGGCACTGTCCTGCATATCCTGGATACTACACTTAAGTATCTCGGAGACACAGCCAAAGCCATTGACCCTGCAACCAGGGAAACCTATGATTATTACAAAGAAAACGGAGAGTGATCATCAATGAATGAACAATCACGTGAGATGGCGAAGATCGCCGTCAAATGCCTTGAAGATAAAAAAGCAGAGAATATTCAGGTAATAGATATCTCAGCGATATCGGTGTTGGGGGATTATTTCCTGATAGCAAACGGTAATAACCGCAATCAGATCCAGGCGCTGGCTGATCATGTGGAAGAAGAACTTGGCCGTGCGGGATTTGAACCGAAGCAGATAGAAGGTTATAATACTGCTAACTGGATATTGCTCGATTATCGCGATGTGATCATCCATATCTTCGATCCGGACAGCAGATCTTATTATGATCTTGACAGGATATGGAGAGACGGTACACAGATCGATATATCAGAGATTTGATCGCAGTCTTATTTGGGAGGAATGATCATGGATGCAAATATGAATATGAACCCTAATATGAATACTAATATGAATCCGGCCGTTAATCCGAAACCCAGGTCGAATTTTGCCGGTCCTCTCATTATAGGACTTGCTATAGTTATAAGCTGTGCGATACTCGGAGGCGCTTTCCTTAAGTACAAGACAAGTGATGTACGTACTATCAGCGCTACGGGTTCTGCGAGTGTGGATTTTGACGCGGATCTGATCGTGTGGAGAGGCTATTTCACGGCATATTCCGAAAGTTCTGCCAGAGCTTATGATCAGATCAAGAAGCAGGCATCTCTTGTAGAAGATTATCTGGCCGGCAAGGGCCTTGATGCCAGCGAGTATGTATTCTCATCCGTGGATATCTCCGAGAGCACGGTCAATAACTATGACGAATACGGTAACTATTTAAATTCCACGATACAGGGCTATAATCTGTCACAGAACGTGGTCATAAGTTCTTCCAACATCGATCTGGTCGAGGATATATCCAGAGATATATCCAAGCTGCTTGATAAGGGAGTTGAGCTGACTTCCGGTACTCCCGAGTATTATTGTACGGGGCTGGATGAGATCAAGCTCGATCTGATAGAAAAAGCTACAGAGAACGCAAAGGCCCGTGTGGGTATAATAGCAGAACAGGCCGGAGCTCATCTGGGCAGACTCAACAGCTCGAATCTCGGCGTATTCCAGATCACGGCGCGCAATTCCGGAACATCATATTATTCATATGACGGATATCTGGACACCACATCGAGACAGAAGACCGCAACGATCACAGTCAAGCTGGAATATGATATAAAGTGATAAAATATCGCCGGTGATCAGAATCCCGACTTGACCATGCGGAATACTCCGAATACGCGTCCGAGAATCTGGCAGTCGTTGACGATTATGGGATCCATGTCATCATTCTCGGGCTGGAGCCTGATGTGGTCGGCTTCTTTGTAAAAGGTCTTGACTGTAGCCGAATCATCTACGAGAGCTACGACCATGTCACCGTTCTTCGCGGTATCGCATGCATGTACGAATATCTGATCTCCGGAAAAGATTCCCGCGTTGATCATCGAATCCCCCTTAACATTAAGTACAAAACTGTCTCCGTTCGGAACCATTGAAGCAGGAACGGGGAAGTAGCTCTCTATGTTCTGTTCGGCGAGGATGGGCTCGCCTGCAGCGACTCTGCCGACTACGGGTATCGAAACCATCTCGGTCCTTACCTGCTGGAAGGAATCATCGACTATCTCTATCGCCCTGGGCTTGGTAGGGTCTCTTCTTATATATCCGTTTTTCTCAAGTCTTTCTAGATGAGCATGGACTGTAGAAGTGCTCTTCAGATTAACGGCTTCGCATATCTCACGAACAGCCGGGGGATAACCTCTCTTAAGGATCTCTTCCTTAATATACTCGAGTATCTGCTGCTGCTTGGCTGAAATCTTGCCATTAGTACCGGCCATCTGAATACCTCCTGATTTAACTGAAAGAATTGATTGAGTCCGTTTTATCGAACACTTAACCGGATAGAATAGCATTATCAGGTATGAATGAGTGTTCTGTGACTTGCTACATTTACAGTTTAGCACAAGACATACACGGATGCAAACATATTTTCGGAACAAATGTTCTGATTTTGTGTTGACAAAAGAATGTATGTTCGATAATATGGTTACAGAACGGATGTTCGACATCGTTTCGGTTTGTTTGGAGGCAGTATCATGAAGAGGAACACAGAGCAGTTAAACGCATCACAGATCAGGGAACTTAAGATCAGACGTAACCGCATACGCAGACAGCGTCAGCTCAGGAGACGTATTGTCATAGGTGTTGCAGCCATGATCATAATTCTCTGTTCATCACTCGGACTGACTTCATTCCTGTCAAAAGCTGCCGAGACACCCGATGAGTATAAGGTCAAGACATATTCAAGCGTAATGGTACCTTTTGGCTCGGATCTTAAGGACCTTGCCAGAGTATATACCGATCTTGAGTATTATGATTCGTATGATGCTTATATTGATGAAGTGATGTTCATCAATCATCTTGAGGATGATTCCGTTCGCCCCGGTTATTATCTGATCCTTCCGGTTTATGTTGACGGTACCGAGATCGGATGAGTATCTCAGGTTGAGTTTTGACACGTATTTGTTTATGATGGCTTATGGGAGATGAATGGCCCATAAGCCTGTTTTTATTATGAAACATACATTTTACGCCAATTTCATAAAACGTCTGCTTGATATACTTCTGTCCTTGGTGATCCTCGTACTGTTCAGCTGGTTATATCTGATACTTGCTATACTGGTCAGGACAAGGCTTGGCAGTCCTGTAATATTTAACCAGGAGAGGCCCGGTAAGGATGAGAAGGCCTTTCACATGTATAAGTTCAGAACGATGACGGATGAACGTGACGCAAACGGTGATCTGCTTCCTGATGAAAAGAGACTTACCAGGTTCGGAAGTTTTCTGCGTAAGACCAGTCTTGATGAACTTCCCGAGTTTCTGAATATCCTTAAAGGAGATATGTCTTTTATAGGCCCCAGGCCTTTGCTTGTACGTTATCTGCCTTACTATAACGAGAGAGAACGTCTGCGTCACAGTGTAAGGCCCGGTCTTACCGGATGGGCACAGGCTCATGGACGTAATGCGATATCCTGGGAGCAGAAGTTTGAATACGATGTATGGTATGTGGAACACATATCCTTCATAACCGATATCAGGGTTATCGTGGATACAGTCAGGGCTTTTTTGGACAGATCCGATAACGGGGCCGTTCTTAATACATTTGACGATTTCGATGTGCACAGAAGAAAACAATGGGAAACAGGTGAGGGGGATTCACGTGAGTAAGATACTTATCCTTGCCAATTCTTCAAGCGGTCTGTATGATTTCAGGAATGAGCTCATATGTGCCCTTCTTGAAGCCGGACATGAAGTAGTCATCAGTCTCCCCGATGATGTTAAGAACCGTGAACTGACGGAAGAAGGCTGCAGAATGATACACACGGAGATAAACAGACGAGGAGTGAATCCCGTACAGGACTTAGGTTTACTGCGTGAGTATATCAGCCTTATCCGTCGCGAAAAGCCTGATCTGGTATTGTCGTATACCATTAAACCGAATATATACGGCGGAATGGCATGCAGACTGGTTCATATGCCTCAGATAGCTACCGTGACCGGGCTTGGGACGACATTTGAGCGTGGAGGAGTGCTCCTTAAGCTCATAGTGGCCATGTATAAGGTGGCGCTTAAGAAGTGCCGGTGCCTGTTTTTTCAGAATGAAGAGAATGCCGGTAAATTCGCTTCTCACGGAATCCGTGCCTCTAAAACCGTTATCGTACACGGTTCGGGAGTCAATCTTAAGAAGCATTCCGCCGAGGATTATCCCGGGCATACTGATGATGTTACCAGGTTTCTGTATGTCGGCAGGATCATGAAGGAGAAAGGCATGGATGAATACCTGCATGCCGCACGTACTCTTCATGACAGATACGGTGACAGGGTATCTTTTGCTGCAGTCGGATATTATGATGATGATTATGAGACTGTCATATCCGAAGCGGAAAAGAAAGGATATCTAAAGCGTATTCCTTTTCAAAAGGATATTCATCCGTATATGAGAGAAGCGGATGCGATCGTCCACCCGTCATACCATGAAGGTATGTCTAACGTGATCATGGAGGCAGCTGCGTGTGCAAGGCCGGTGATCGCATCAGATATCAGCGGTTGCAGGGAGATGATAGATCCGGATGTATCCGGGTATCTGGTGAGTCCGAGAGATGCAGAGGCGCTCATACGTGCTCTCGACAGATTCATGAACCTGTCTGCGGATGAACGCCGGGCCATGGGGCAGGCGGGCAGAAGATATGTGGAAGAGCATTTCGACAGACAGGATGTCGTTTCTGATTATATAAGAGAAATAGAAGAAATAATAAACGGCAGGTGAAGTACCTGCCGTTTTTGATCGATGTTCGTATCCGTTAGGATTATTTGAAAAGCTTCTTGGCAAGCCAGATAAGGATGCATGCACCAATGACTGATACGATAATACCACCGATGATGCCTGTTCCGTGGATGCCTATTATTCCGAGTACAACTGAACCGATCACGCCGCCGATAAGACCGATGATGATGTTCATCCACCATTTCTGTGCACTGCCCATCAGCATACCAGCCAGCCATCCGGCTACACCGCCTATTAACAATGTGATAATGAATCCCATAATGTTCTCCTTTCGAAAAGATTGTTTACTAACGTATTATATCACGTTTTATGATATCATAGTAACGATGTGAGGAAATATGGATCATGATCAGAATTCTATTTACGGGAGTGGGCAGACGAATTGAATTATTGCAGGCTTTTAAGGCTGCTTCTGTCAATTCGGACTGTCCCGTTAAAATCTACGGAGCGGATATGGCAGGTACCGCTCCGGCGTTGTGTTACTGCGATGAGACCAGGCATATATGCGCCATGAAGGATCCGGCGTATATAGATGAACTGGCTGCGATCTGCAAACGCGAGAAGATAGACCTGCTCATACCTACGATCGATACTGATCTGCAGGTTCTGTCTGATAATATCTCTGTATTTGAAGCGGCCGGTACCCGCGTCATGATCAGTGCACCCGATAAGATCAGATTGTGCAGGGATAAAAACCTGACATCTGATTTCTTCAGAAGCTGCGGACTCGAGGCTCCGCATACATATAATGATGTTGAGGCTTATGACGAAGGCTATCCCTGTTTTATCAAACCCAAGGACGGGAGCAGCAGTATCAATGCTTTCCGCGCCGATAATGAGGCCCAGTTACGTGTATATGCAGGCCTTATAGAAGATTATGTCATACAGCCGTTTGTTGACGGGATCGAGTATACCGTAGATATCATGTGCGATTTCGGAGGCAACCCGATATTCATCACGCCCAGGATAAGAGAAGCGGTCAGGGCCGGAGAAGTCTTAAAGACGCGTATAGTAAACGATCCGGTCATAGTTGATGAGATGAAGAAACTCATAGAGGCCTTTAAACCCTGCGGGCCGATCACCGTACAGCTTATCAAAGACAGATCCACGGGTATCGATCATTATATCGAGATCAACCCCAGATACGGCGGAGGTGCTCCCTTAAGCATCAAGGCTGGAGCGGATTCAGCTGAAGCGATCATAAGACTTCTGAAAGGAGAAACCCTGAGTTTCAGGGACAATGCGGCAGCTGTCGATGCGGTTTACAGCCGTTTTGACCAGAGTGTATGCATCACACCTTCAAATCAGATGAGTATCCGCGGTGTGATCTTTGATCTGGATGATACTCTGTATCCCGAGAGACAGTATGTACAGAGCGGATACAGACTTATCGCAGAGTATCTCGGTGATGCTTCATATGCCGGTCGTCTGATGAAGTATTTCGAGGACGGTAAGCAGGCAGTAGATGAACTTCTTGCGGAGATAGGGCGCCCCGAAGAAAAAGAAAAGTGTATAGATATATATCGTGAACAGATTCCGGATATCAGTCTTTATCCCGGAGTGCTTGAACTGATAGCGTCGCTCAAAGATAAAGGTATAAAAGTCGGTATCATTACCGACGGGCGTGTTAACGGTCAGAGGAATAAACTTCAGGCTCTGGGCCTTGACAGTCTTATCGGTGATGAAAACATCATGATCACCGATGAACTCGGCGGAGTACAGTTCAGGAAACCGTGTGATATAGCTTTCAGGATACTGCAGAACAGATGGCGCATCCCTGCCGGTCAGATCGTATATATAGGTGATAATATTGCCAAGGATATGCAGGCCCCCATGCAATTGGGCATGCAGTTCATATATTATAAGAATGCGGATGGCATATATCCGCGTACCGGCAGCGTTATAGATGTTCCTGTTATAACTGATATCAGCGAACTTAAACTTTGATCAGGTGGGATAATGAACAGATTTCTCAAGGATAATAAATATGCGGCTCTGGGCGTGACTGCTTTTATGGTCATAGTCAGCGGAGCATTGGCTGTATTTGTCATATTCAACTTCGGGATCGTGCTTTCCGGATTTAAGAAGCTTCTTCAGATACTCACACCTATAATAGACGGAGTCGCACTTGCATATATCCTCACTCCGCTGCTCAACTTCGTTGAGAGAGAATGGGTGGGACGTATATATACCCGCTCGAAGAAGGAGATGACGCCCAAGCGTAAAAAGAGTATGCGAAGCTGGTCGATCCTGGTGACCTACATGATCTTCATCGGTCTGATATTTCTGTTCTTCAGGCTCATCATCCCCCAGTTGATCGCGAGCATCAAGAGTATCATTTACCAGTTCCCCAGGCTTATCAATAACCTGGAAGCATTTATCGCGGAGCTTTTTGATGATAATCCCGATATCGAATCAACGCTTAATGAGTTTATTACCGATTATTCCATACAGCTCAATAATATAGTACAGACCAAACTGATACCTCAGGCCGAAGATCTGATCAAGACTTTCTCGTTAAGTGTGATCAATGTATTCAAAGCGCTGTTTGACCTGATAATCGGAGTGATCATATCGCTGTATCTGATGAGCACCAAGGAACTGCTCGCAGGCCAGACCAAGAAGATACTCTACGCACAGTATGAGAATAAAGAAGCCAACAAGATAATCTCAGGTATCAGATACAGCCACAGCGTATTTATCGGTTTCCTCGGCGGCAAACTGATAGACTCAGTGATCATAGGTATCCTGTGCTTCATTATCATCAGTATAGTCGGTATCCCTTATGCAGTGCTTGTGAGTGTGATCATCGGTGTGACGAATATAATTCCTTTCTTCGGACCATACATAGGCGCGATACCGTCCATTCTGCTGGTGCTCATGATCAACCCGATCAAGGCACTGTATCTGCTGATCATAATACTTGTCCTGCAGCAATTGGACGGCAATGTCATAGGCCCCAAGATCCTGGGCGACTCAACCGGACTCTCGAGCTTCTGGGTCATCTTCTCGATCACTGTGTTCGGCGGTATGTTCGGCCTGGCAGGCATGATACTCGGCGTGCCTACTTTCGCAGTGATATATGCGCTCGTTAAGTACAAGGTAAACCGCAAGCTCAAAGCCAAATCCATGCCTCAGGATACGACATCATATATCAATGTAGGTGCGGTTGATAAGGACGGCTCGTTCATAGATTATGTACCTGTCAAAGGAAGAAGCTTCCTGCAGATAATCGGGATCGATAAGCGTAAGAACGCCAAAGAGGAAATCCTGCCCGATGATAATGATGAAAGCGGAGAGTGACTGTGAGGTAGCGATATGGATATGTATGTAGTTAAAACGCTGGCTCTCACAACGGTCCTGCTGGTTGTCATATATATCTTCACATTCAGACGTATCAGAAAAAACCGTGATAAGAAGTGGGACACAGTTCAGGACTATCGTGACAGATATGTGAAACGCCGGGAACACCGCTCCGGTGAGACCAATTATGTGACCAAATATAATTCGACAGAGGATTACAGGGAGAAATAAGGCACTATCGGATATGAAGACTGTTCTGTGCTATGGAGATTCAAATACATACGGTTATATACCCGAGACAGGCATGAGGTATCCGAGGGAGATACGATACCCCGGAGTGCTTCAGAGACTGCTTGGGGACGAATATGCGGTGATCGAAGAAGGCTGCAACGGACGCACCACGATTTACGGTGAATCTAACGAAGAATGGAAGAACGGACTCGATTATCTCAAGCCCTGCCTGAATTCGCATAAACCGATCGACATAGTTGTCATGATGCTCGGCAGCAATGACTTGAAGACTTTCTTTGATCTGACCGCAGAAAAGATTGCCTACGGTGCCGGAGTCCTGGTCGATACCATTCAGGAATTCATGCCTGTCAAGCAGGGATATGTACCGAAGATACTGCTGATCGCACCTCCTGAAATAGGAGAGAATATCAGATTTTCGCCTTTTTACGGGGAGTTCGATGAAAACTCAATCACAGAGTCCAGGCGATTCCCCGAGTGTTACAGAGCTCTGGCCCGGGAAAAAGGCTGCCTGTATCTGAACGCTGCCGAGTATATACATCCTTCCGAATATGATTCACTCCATCTGACACCTGAAGGCCACAGGATACTGGCGGAGAAGGTGGCGGAGATAGTCAGAGGGATATGATCGGGTGATCTTGATCCACGTTGTTTTTAGTCGGATTTCTGTTTTAATAGTGCCTCGAGTTCGGCAACACGCCTCTCAGCTGCTTCGGCACGTTTTCGTTCACGCTCGGTATTGGCACGTTCTTCTTCACGGATAAGATCTTCACGTCTTTCGAATGACATATCGATCACCATCGATTTTCTTAATTCTGCCAGTTCCTTTTCAGCTGCTTCGGCACGTTTACGCTCACGTTCAGTATTTGCGCGTTGTTCTCGTAGTCCTTCTTCACGCCCGAGGTTACGTTCCTCCTCACGGATCAGACCTTCACGTCTTTCGAATGACATATCGATCACCATCGATTTTCTTAATTCTGCCAGTTCCTTTTCAGCTGCTTCGGCACGTTTACGCTCACGTTCAGTATTTGCACGTTCTTCTTCACGCCCGAGGTTACGTTCTTCCTCACGGATCAGACCTTCACGTCTTTCGAATGACATATCAATGCCCATGTTTTTGATTACCTCCGCGCCACGTTCCCGTAGAAATGACTCCAGGATATGGTGTTTTATACAGTGTTTTATAGCATTCTTGATAGGTTCGTCGATTCCCTCAGTCTTAAATCTTCTGACCGTCTCAACGAACCGGGTGTATTCATCAAGGACAGCGCATCTGTCCAGCAGTTCTTTTCCCTTATCAGGGTTGATGTTATATATGGTACAGGTCAGCTCAAGCTCAGGTTCGTCCGTGGGCTTCTCGTACGATGATGAGAGCTTTATCGTTTCTATGGCAGGCCTGTCATTTACTCCGTTATAGAACACGGCGAAGTGTGGTACAGGTATCAGGATCCTATGTGTACTATACAGATCCCTGTTCTTAAGCAGATCCTGCAGTGTAGAGGTGTAGTATATCAGAAACCTCACGGTCATGTTCGGATTATAAGTAGACTGATGTTCATAGAAACTCACATCAGCATCTACTATGAATGAAGCATCGTTCCGGACAGATATGGATATATCGTTATCGAGTGTTACGATCTCGATTGCTTCCGGATCATCATATGATGATCCGTTTAGTGCATTGTATACCTGCAATGCATAAGATTTGTTCTCCATCAGCATGGAGAAGACATCGCTCTTGTATTCCCTGTTTTCATTCATACAGATCCCTCCCTTTGGATCACAGCCTTATCAGGGTGTAACAGACTATGGCAGGAACCGTATTAAGAATCCTGCCTACAACAGATATGAAAAATGTGAGTAAGCATAGATTCTTAGAATATAAACAGAAATGTTCGATATGATATTCTGAACAATAGAACCAGTGGGCGTTGACCGGCCATTGGAATTTATGCTTGAGGAGAGTATAGCAAAGGGAAAAAACGAAAACAATCGGCAGAATAGACAGAAAACAGGCGTCAAAAAAGCCGAAAGAGGGGTACCGGATTTATCGTACTATTCAAAAAACAACTTGGTAAATGTATTGATTATATAAATACAGGTGTGATATTATAAAAATAGTCGGCTGGTTTACATAAGGCATTATTTTGCAGATCAGTTGATTTTGTGGTGTCAAAAGCCGATATATCTAATATAGTATGTAATAGTAACACAAGGATGTGAAAACTATGATGAATAACGACATGAGTACATCGACCAGAAGAAAAGTAAATAAAGAATGGGGAATCGAAGAGGAGCGCTACTCACGTACCGCGCCCGGCTTCACCAAGCGCAAACTCAGGAAACGCGACACGCTGCCGATCATATTTGTGATTGCGATGCTTGCAGTGCTTGCCATCGGAGGGTGGAGATCAAGCGCCATGGCAGGTGAGCCCATAGCTGTTACGTTTAATGCTAATGCAGGCTACTGGATTAGTGATGCAGATGGTTCTCACATTAACTCTTTAGAAATAATGTCAACGCCCACTATAGACGAAGGAGATGATGCTGGAAAAGCGTCTGTAAATTTTCCCGAAGCACCTTTGAGGCCAGGATATGGATTTGATAAATGGTACATAAGAGAGTCCGAATCTTTACGAGCCTTTGATGTTTCTGAGAAAATCGATGAAGAAATAACTTTATACGCTGGTTGGGATGCTTTGCAAATTGTTGCTCCGGAACCTTATGTTGAAGGTATTAATATATCTTCTTTACATTATGGCGATACTGATGGAGTACTAAGCGTTGAATTTGATGAAGCAGATTATCATACATATTCATATTGTTGGGAATGTACTACTGATGATCCCGATAGTGTTTCTCCATCGTGGTCAAATGCTGCAGGATCGATAACAGGATCAGAGTATGCCGTTCCGACCACTTCCGTTTCAACTATTTACTATCGCTGTAAAGTAACAGCTTCATGGGATGGCTCTACTGGAAATAATACTACAGCTGTAGTCAGGTATAGTAATGCTATCGCTGTTACTGTCTCCAAGCGTGTTATCACAGTTTCTGGAATCACTGCAAATGATAGGGATTATTCTGAAGGTGATATATCTGCTACTCTAAACTACGGAAATGTAATCTTTGACGAGGCTTTGGATTCAGATTTGAATTCGCTTACACTGGTAGGTGTCGGTGAGTTTCCAGATGATGCTATAGGTAGTAACAAAACAGTAACTATTAGTGATCTGGAATTGACCAGTTGCCTTGATAAGTACATATTGGATGCAAATAATAGTCAACATACTACTACAGCGACAATCAGAGGAGGTACCGTAAGCCCGACACTATCTGTAAATAAAACTAAAGTCTACACTTATAATGGTTCAAGCATAATACCAGAATATACCGTTACTTTGAATGGACAAACATTTCCAGCTTCGAACTATACAGTAACGTGTACTAACAATGTGAATGCCGGTACTGCCACCATTACGGTATCTAAGGCTACTGGTAGTCTATATGATTTCACGAATATTGTTGATACTTATACTATAGCCAAGGCTCCTGCAACTATAGCTTCTGTAACTTTAGGTACTTCCCTTACATATAACAAGACTGAACAGACTCAGACAGTCACAAGAGTTTCAGTAGGTCAAGTTGAGTTGGATTCAAGCAAATGGGAGATTCGTGGTACCACCAACAAGGCAACAGACGCCGGTAATCATAATCTCGTTATAGATATCTCCGGTGATGCTAATGTAGAAGACGGAAGTGTTACCAAAGTCTTCACTATTGCTCAGAAAGAAGTCACTGTTTCAGGGATTACTGCCGAAACAAAAACCTATGACGGAAACAAAGATGCCGTTCTTAATTATTCCGGCGCCTCTTTTAGCGGAAAACTTGATGGGGACACATTGTCCGTAGCTGAAGCCAAAGGCGAATTCACATCGAAAAATGCCGGTTCAGGTATAAGTGTTGCAATCTCGGATATCAGACTGGGTGGAACCAGTGCAGCGAATTATAAGGTTTCCTCATCGAGCCAAACCTCTACGACTGCTACCATAAATAAAGCGGAAGCGACTCCGTCTGTTTCCGTATCCGGTACTTATGTATATACGGGAAAGGCAATCAAGCCTACAGATCTCACAGTCACCGTGTCTGGAGAGACCCTCGAAAAAACTGATTATTCTATTTCGGGTTATGACGATAATATTAATGCTGGTACAGCTACTGTTTACGTATCATCCAAGTCTACGGGGAATTATTCATTCTCATCTGTGGGAGGTACATTTACCATAGGTAAGGCCACATCACTGTCGCCCAGCCCTAAAACAACTCTGACTCTTAAGAAAACAGCTACCGCAACAACAGTAGGAGATATAGCAGTATCATCTCTGGGTGTGAATGCTTCCAAATGGGCATGGAAAGCGTCTGATGCGGGTAAATCACTCGGATCCGATACAACAGGTACCGGTTCCGCGTCCTCGAGTACCACAACACAGCCTGTTACTGTAACAGCTACGCTCGAGTATATTGGAGATGATGCAGCTAATTATGTTGATTCTATCAGAAATGTTACAGTAACAATAACCAAAGAGGGCGGTTCAACCGCCACCAAGAGCACAACCGGAACCAAATCAACCACCGGAACCAAATCCACTACCGGCACAAGCACCAGATCGAGCAGCTCTTCAACAGGTACCAGAACAGGTACGACTTCGAGCCGTACATCAGGCAGCAGTACGGGTACATCATCCAGAACTTCATCGAGTTCGGGGTCCACTTCATCACGTACCGGCTCATCGAGCAGGACTTCATCGGGATCGGCTTCTGGATTGGGATCGGGCAGTGCAGCCGCAGCTGAAGCTAAGCCTCCGTTTATCGAGGGTGCACCTGATCTCAGCGGATGGGAGGCCATATTGACCCGTATAGCAGGCACGGCGCTCGGAGACTCGGTTCCTGTATATATGAACGGATCATCGGTAGTTCCCGCGGATGTGCTCAACAGTTTCAAGGACAGGAATGTGACCCTTGTCCTGGATATGGGCAACAGCATCAAGTGGAATATCAACGGAGCATGCATATCTCAGGATATAGCGGATGATATGGATTTCTCCATAAATACCAATTCGAAGAATATACCGTCTGATCTAATTGATCTGGTATCTGCTACGGACTATAAGATGCAGCTTCATCTCGAGCATAAGGGTGATTTCCTGGTTGCTCCGATACTGACGCTTAATCTGGGTGCAAATAACGCCGGACTCTATGCGAATCTGTTCTTCTATAACGAGCAGAACAGTGCACTTGAGTATGTGACCGCAGACCAGATATCCGAAGACGGTACGGCTTCTCTGACATTCACACATGCATCCGATTATGTGATCATAGTGGATAAAGAGATCCTGGCCAATACCGCTGTACACCTCGATAAGCCTGCTGAGACGACCGTGATAGAAGATACTGCCGAAAAGGCTGATAATCCCATCAGCAATATTGCGGATCCCAACAGTATGCAGGCATATGTACAGACACAGCCGATGGAAGAGAACAAAACACCCAAGAGCGCTGCTGTAGCCCGCAGGATCGTTGCTCCCGAAGCAAAAGCGGGATTACGCGTATTCTGGATACTCCTTATCCTGATAGCTGCTCTGGTGGGTGTGAATACATATCTCTTCATGAACCGTGAAGAACTCAAGGCCGCTGCATCCAGCAGGGCATCGAAGAAGGCTCTGTCAAGGAGTTCCAGTAAAGCCGCAGCAGCCAACGGACAGAAGAACTTAAAGAAGATCCAGAAGGCAAATAATAAGAAGTTTAAGAAGTATCTGTAATAATCTTAATACGGAGGTATATCAAACAATGGCAGATGTAAAGGAAATGATCGACAAGGTAGTGGATAAGGCTAAGAATGATCCCAAATTCATGGATGAGCTGAAAAAGGATCCCGAGAAAGCAATTGAATCCGTTGTAGGGATGGATATTCCCGACGGAATGGTAGACAAGGTTATGGCTGCCGTTAAGAGTAAGGACACCCTTGATAAAGTGGGAGATGTCCTGAATATGCTCAAGAAATAATAAACGTACCCTTTATCTTCAGTCGGGTTCAAACTCGAGGATCTCTTCATCAGAATCCGATGTATCTTCGCCGTTCTTATCGTATTCTTTCTTAAGAGTATCGACTACGGCGCTGTAGAGATCCAACATGGAATCATGTTCTTTATCAATGGCCGCGGTGTCTCCTACATCAGCGGCCTTTTCCATGCGTCTGGCTGTCTCTGAGAGTTCCATTGCGCCTATCATCTTGGAAGAACTTTTGAGAGCATGAGCTGTTATGGCATAGTTTTTCCAGTCACCTGTGCTTCGGCTTTCATTAAGAACGGATGTCTTACGATCGGAATCATTGATATATTCGTCCACAAGTTCTTTGTACAACGACTCGTCACCGCCGCAGAAAGACATGGCTTCAGACTTGTCAATATACGGAGAATTACTGTCATAAGTTACCGATACGACGGGATCGACCGCCTCGAATTCCTTATGGACTTTTTCCGGTGGCAGATATTTGAGCAGAAGCCTTTCGAGGTTGTGTGAATCGATAGGCTTGGAAAGGTAATCGTCAAAGCCTTCAGCCAGGTATTTATCCCTTGCTCCGGTTACGGCATCAGCTGTCAGGCATATAAAGGGCGTATTCTTATTCTGACTTTCCGTATCCTCTTTGATCCGGTTCATCGCTGTGATACCGTCCATTTCGGGCATACGCTGGTCCATGAGTATGAGATCATAGCAGTTCGATCTGCACAGTTCGATCGATTCGGCACCGCTTTCGGCTGTATCTATCAGGATTCCGGTATTCTTGAGCAGCCCTTTGGCGACCACGAGGTTCATGATCGTATCATCAACGATAAGTATATGCGCATCCGGAGCATGGAAGGCTTCTTTACGGGCTTTCTGCGCTTTGATCATCTGCTCGAACTTTTCACGGAAATCGCCTATAGGTTCGTCGACCGTGACTTTTTGAGGTAATGTGATCGTAAAGAGGGATCCCTTGCCGTATTCACTCCGGACCTCTATATGTCCGTTCATCATACTCAGAAGACTCTGAGTGATGGCAAGTCCCAGACCGGTACCTTCGATGGTGCTGTTCTGGTTTAGGTTTACACGTTCGAATTTGCCGAAAAGTTTATCGATGTCTTCTTCTTTAATACCGATACCGGTATCCTTTACACCGACTATCAGGTCTATGTAACGGTCGCCGTTATCGGAAGTGACAGTCCCGGCGGATGAACGGACGGAGAGTGTGATACTGCCTTCGTGAGTGTATTTGACGGCATTATTGAGTATGTTGGTTATGACCTGGCGTACACGCAGTTCGTCTCCATACAGGCCGTCGGGAACCGTATCATCCACATCCACATGGAAATCCAGGTCTTTTGATTTGGCTTTGAATGAGATCATGTTGCTTACATCATTAAGGACGGAACTTAACTGATAATCGGCGTTCACGATCTCCATTTTGCCGGCTTCGATCTTGGAGAAATCAAGTATATCGTTGATGATAGACAGCAGACTGTTGCCGGCACTTGTGATATTACCGGAGTAGTTGCATATATCGGCGAAGGTCTTACGGATATCGCTCCGGTCTTCGGGCAGATCATCCCTGGACTGCAGCGCCTCGCGGAAGATCATCTCATTCATGCCCAGAACGGCATTGATGGGAGTCCTGATCTCATGGGACATATTTGCGAGAAAGTCGCTTTTGGATGCATTGGAGCGTTCGGCAATAGCTTTAGCTGTCTTGAATTCTTCACTCTCGGCAGATTTACGCTCGAGACTCACTACGAGGATAATGGTCAGAGAGAAGGAGACGATGACTATTGATACGACGAAAAGCATTACTGCTATAACGCTGTAGGGATCTGTTTCCCCTGTCCCGTTGATGCCGGCTGACAGTGTATTTCTCATCCACAATGCGACCAGATAACCGCCTATACAACATATGGAAACAAATGTGATATAGAGCGGCCTGAATGCCCTGTGTAATTGCCCCGAG
>JAEEGL011064850.1_pt1 | contig 19894 bp, 19 predicted proteins | sample 9134231 | NCBI WGS metagenome assembly JAEEGL01 (sample SAMN16246548, study PRJNA631951) | gut metagenome | biome: gut microbiome; feature: rumen; material: fiber-attached | host: Bos | place: Iran: Karaj | collected 2018-10 | reverse complement strand
TCCTATATTTCCTAACTAACTTAAGCTTCATCCTTTTCAATTGTTACTCCATCCACATTGCTAAACCAAGCAATCCTTCCATAATTGATACCGCTTCTCATGAAGTGATAACCCAATGGAGCTACGTACTGGTTAACGTATGGATTCTTCATTTCCTTTATATTGTTTTTCATACTTACTTCACTTTGTTGGAGGCTTGTAGCCGAATTGAACGACTGTGCGATGTTTTGCAGACATCTGGCTCAACCACTCACCCAACAAGCCCTTATAAATCGAAAGAACCACCAATACCAACGTAAGGTTCTAGACCCTTGTAGTTAAATCCGTATCCATAACCTCCTTGAATCCCAATGTGAAATCTGTCCCAAACTGTTTTCTTCTTCTCCACATACTTCGTCACCTCTACCGTATTGGTGATGATTTCCTTATGGGTCTTCAGACGCATTTTAAGGCTGTCTAAGGAGGTATTTATACCAGTGGTGAATACTTTCACATCTGCTGTGTCCTTGTCGCTTATAAGCCTTTTCTCGAAGGATTTTGATTCAGTAATCAATTGGACTGTATCACCTTCTTTTGTAAAGACAGTATCCACTTTCGTTTTTACGATTATTTTTGGTATAAATTCCTTTTCGGTTATTGTTGTATCTCGCCATAGGGTATCTGTCTTTGTTGTGAACACCGTATCAGTCTTTACTACATTTGGCTCAGTTGGTTGTCCAACAAAGTACACGATACCAAGTATTAAAATGCATATGGCTATGGACACGTATATCAATGTGTTATTCTTCATCTTCTTCCTCCTCTTCTTTTTCCTTAACTTCACTCAAATACTTGATTGTTTTGAACTTGTATGAGTAATCAATGCCAATCAAAGCACCACTGAATGTAAAAACCTCACCCAATGCGGTAAGTACTGATGGGTGAATAATTCCAACTGGATGGAGAAACAATCCAGTCCACAGCAAACCAACACCTACAAGAGCCAAAAATACGCCCAACCATAGTTGGATTGTCATCTTTTCCTTGCTTGATAAGGCATGTAATCTTGATTTTTTCATTTCGTCTTTAGCTTTTTATTAAACATATCATCAAAAAAGAGCCTATCTTCACAGACAAGCTCTTTTTCAAAAATAATAACAAGTAAAATATTCAAAAATTATGATTTAATTTTCATATTAAACATACGTTAAACATCCAAACCAGCCATAACCTTAACGTTATTCACTTGCTGAGTTCTGTCGATAATGTCCACAACTGCAACTTGAACTGGTCTGTTTGAATAATCCTCCATTACATTAATCAATCTGTCATTGATATTCAAGTCAGTCCTCAAGGTTGGAATGACACCACCATCAGCGAACTTTGTCCTTACACCTTGGATGTTCTTCCTTACAGCGTTGCCACCGTAGAACTCAAGAAGGTCATCAAGGTTAATCCTTCTCTTCTTGGTATTGATGAACTCCAATAGGTCAACATTGACTGCTGTTGTCCTCTTGTTGGTGATAAATTCTCCACCCTCGACTTCGGCTTGTCCACCTAGGACTTTCACACCACCTTGGGCATGAGACCTTCCTTGGATGACACCACCACTTCCATATGAAGGAATGTTCTGTGACTTGATTGCAGCAATCTGTGCTGCACCAGTTGCTGCTGCAAGAGCCATCATTGGAACTGCAGGTATTGGCCATGAATTGACTGCTGCCATTGAGATTGCCATTGCCATATTAATATAAGCTTGTGCCTCTTGCATCTTCTTCTTTGCAACAGCTTGGTCGTGTTCCAACTTCTTCTGCTTTTCTTCAGCCTTTTGCTTCTCCCTCTCAATCTTCTTCTCTTGAGCAAGTGAAGCTCTCTGTGCTGCCATTTCTGCATTCAGCATATCAATTAAGTGCTGGCGTCTATCGCCTCTTGCGGTTGAAAGCTCTTCCTCGATTGAGTTAACCTCGTCTGCATGCTCTTGGGTTATATCCTTCTGCTTATCAAGCAAATCCTCATATTCATCAATATACTCTTGCTGCTTGTCAATCTCTGCTTGATAATGGTTATCAGTAATCTCAGATATTGAACTAAGAACTGAGTTAACAGCTTGTCCAACAGCTTGCATCCAATAGTTGATACCCTCTGCCAACTGTTCCCACTGGCCTCCGAATGATAATTCATACTTGACCTTATCCATTCTTTCACCGATATTGGCAACGAAAGAGTCCATTTCTCTCAATGAGCTTTCATAAATGTTGTTGTCGATAAGACCATTCTTGAAATCCTCGATAAGCTGTGTCCTCTTCATGTTGACTTGTCTAACAAGTTCCTCAAAGGATGCCAAAAGCTCTCTGTTGTTCTTGTTCGTTTCCTTGAGGTTGACAATACCGAATATATTCCTAACTGGTTGCTTCTGCTCCAAATTGTTGATTGCGGTTTGGAAGTCTCTGAACTCTTGAAGAGCATCTTGATAGTATTCAGCATTCTCTTTCTTAATCTTATCATTCTTCTCATTCTCAAGTTCTTGCAACTTCTGGTTGCTTTCAATTTTTATCAACTCAACTTGGTCTGAATACTCCTTCCAAATGCGCTCATTCATTGCGCAATAAGCCTCTTCTGAAACCAATTCCTTATCATGGTTGTCATCCAATTGTTCTTGCAGCTTATCAGCATATTCCTTGGCTTTCTTCAATCTATCTTGCAGTTCAACACTTTCAAGAACCTTGTACTGTTCAAACAACTCTTCAGCACTAGTCTTTTCATTATCTTTTCTAGCTGCCCAATATGCCTCAACTGCTGTCATCCTCTGTTGGAAAGTAGTCTCAAGAGATTTTGTGTAGTTTTCGTCTAGAAGAGCTTGCATGATGTAATTTGCCTTTGCTATGTCCTCTTCAGATGAATATTTTTCCTCAAGAGCCGCCTTTTCCTCATCGTATAACTTCTTCTTCGCATCCAAAGTCATCTTGATTATGCCAAGTTCCTCTTCAGAAGCATTGGTGAGCTGCGCAAGCTTATATGCGTTCTCTGTTGTCGTGTACTCTCTCATTATGTCAAAAAGTTCCTTGTACTCTTTGACCATTTCATCCTTTGAAGTTGAGACTATGCCAAGACTCTGTTGCGTTGAAGGTGAATACTGTTTCTTACCTTGGATACCATATGAAGCGATTCCTTGGTCAAAAAGACGATTCTTACCATTCTCAAGGCTTTTGGACATCAAATCTGCCTCATTCTTTGCCAACTCCACATTCTTCTGGTGATTTTGCAAATTCATAGCCAAGATTGCATCCCACATTTCCTTATAGGTCTTTACAACCTCCTCGGCATGTTTCTTCTTGGCTTCTGCAATCTTCTTATCATAGTACTTGTTGGTCTCAAGCTCAAGCTCCTTAACCATGACACCATCAGCCCTAATCTTGGCAATCTTCTGTCTTCTCTCCTCCTCAAGCTGCTTCATGGTCTTGTTAAGACCTTCCTTCATATTCTCGATACGAAGCCTTATCAACTCCTTCTCAGCCTCAAGGTTCTTCTTCTGATATTCCTTGTTCTCCTTCTCAGCTTTCTTCTGCGCTTTCTCTCTTTCTTCCCTTTCAGCAGCATCAAGAGTCCTCTGCAACTCCCTTCTCTCTTGCATAAGCTCTTTGTACCTCTTGCTTCCCTTCTTCTCGTTTGCAAGCTGCTTATCAATGATTTCTTGCTGCTTCTTAACGTATTCTTGAGTGAGTTTCAACGATTTACCGTTTTTAGCCTCCTCATCCTTAAGCCATTCCTCATTTGCTTCCTTCTTGTCTTTCAACATCTTGGCATTATGCCTCTTCTGTTGATTTTGGATAGCCTTATTTGCACCATCTTGATAGTTCTGAACTATATTGAACTGCTTTTTAATTCCTTCTGAGATTATAGACGGTATTTTGGCAATCTCTTCAAGTTTACCAGTTGAAAGAGCTGCAATAACCTTACCAACGGTTATTAATGGTTGTACCAAATAATTGAGAATTGCATTACCAACACCAGTAACGACTCTTTCAATCTTCTCAAACCAAGTATTCAAGTTCTTAAGTGCTGGAATTGTATCTGTAAACCAATCATAAATGTCTTCCCAATACTCAATCAATGCTGCCACAGCAGAGATAATAAGACCAATTCCCAAGGTCTTCAATGCAAATGACAATGCCTTGGTAGCAATGGTAGCACCACCAGTTGCAACGGCTTGAGCTTCCTCTGCTGCTGCAAGTGACTTGGATGCCGTAACACCAGCAACTGTTGACTTGTTAAGAGCTTCTTGAGCCTTATTTGCACCAGTTATCTTGGCAACAAAGGAGTCAATCATTGAATTACCCTTTGCCAACCATCCACCGATACCCTCTTGAGAGTTAATCTGTTGGTTAATCTTCTCGATACCTTGCATTACGTTCTGCAATGCCACAAGCTTCTGTATTGACCTCTCAATCTCATCGTTATCAAAACCGAATATAGCAGAGAATCCTTGGCTTATTTGGCCAAGTGCTGTGAATGACTGCATTGTATCTAACAAGCTGTCCATTGCCTTTGAAGACACGGTAGCATCCTTGATGTCACTGTTGAGCTTCGCAACAGCAACTTGCATATCCTTGAATGCCTTTGTGCCTTGCTCGCCATTGATAGCCATTGTCTTAAGCTCATTACCCAAGGTCTTGGAAGCTTCCCTAGCATTATTGAACTCCCTTACCACACCACCAACATTGATGGTAATCTTCTGCATTCCTTGAGCAACACCTTCAGCGTAGTTACCAACGTTACGACCATACTGGCCATAAGCTTGTTCCATTTCCTTTAGTTTATTGGTCAAAACTCCAGCCTTTTGGGTCATATCTTGTATCTTCTGAGTATCACCCATATCAGTTGCGTTGATAACAGCCTTAAGGTCTGCAAGGTTCTGTTTCATACCTTGCATTGTATTGCTGTACGCATCAGCAGTCAACCTCTCTTGTGCTGCCAACGCTTTCTGGTCTGCTAATGTCTCCTTGTATAGCTCCTTTGTGGCATCTACTTTCCTAAACACCTCATCTTGGGCTGCAACAATCTTCGCATCAAGTGTTGCACCCTCTTGTTTGAGCTTGTTTATTTCCTTCTGGACTGCTGCTTCCTCTGACAATGCCGATGCATTGCCCTTGCCGCCACTAGCTCCTACGTTCACACTGCTCTTATCAAGCGTCTTTATCCTTTCCTCAAGGTTCTTGAGGGCGTTATTAAGGACATCCACTTGCTTGACTGACTCTGTAATACCATTAATCTGTATCGAATATATCTTCTTGTTCTCAGCCATTGTAATTTAATTTATATAAACATATCAAAAAAGGTAGGAATTGACCTACCTTTTCTTTATTTAAACCTTTTTGAACAACTTAAGCGTTGTTGGGTTGTTTCCGCTTGGGTCATAGCCACTTATCTCGCTTGTGTAGTACAAATCTGAGTCAAAATGCACCAAAGCACCTCCCTTTATCGCCATATATTCATCTGGAGTTAAGTAAACTTCGATATTAACGTAGTTTGAACTCAACATTGGGGCTACATTGAAGTATTCTGTCACAATCGACTTCTCAGTGTCCTTGTATGATAGGTTAAATCTCTCCCAAGCGTTCATTGGATACGTTAGGAACACTTGTTCATGCATATGGTCGCTTAAATAAACGTATTCTTGCGATACTTGGTCTCTATACCAAAACCTTTGGGTCAATGAATAGCCATCATGCTTCATCGCTTCCTCATATCCGTACCCTTCAGCCATGAATTCAGCCTTTTCAATCACTGGAATCGTCACCGTCAAACCACTAAACTCTGTCTCTGTACCATCTTGAAGCACTTCTTTCCATAAGAAGTTGTCATAATATGTATATGAGAACTGTGTCGTTACATTTTGGGTCTTCGTTTCATACGTATCATCACTCAATTGGATAACCGTAAAGCCACTGTCTCCCCAATCCTTCCAATCATTCTCATTTATATGTTCCTCTAGAACTGTCAACTCAAATCCCCACTCATCGGTGTCAATTTTGTACCTTACTGACATTTCCTTTGGATAAGATATATATTCAGACTCAGCTTCATTTGAATTAACCCTATCATCAACGTCAATCGCGTATGAAATGGTTTTCTTGATACCTTGGTTCGTATTAATATCAATAATGTTTCCATCTTGGATAATATCAAGGTTAAAAGCTGTCTGTACGTTCTTAATCCAATCACTTACCTTTGTTTCCTTATTGGTGAAGTTGAATAGGTTAAGTTGAACTGGAAACTCGGTTGTTGAATAATAATTGCAATAATAGTTGGACTTGACAGAATTGTAATCCCTATCAGTCATAGCTGTTATATTTAGGTTTACGTTTGTGGTTGTCTCATATCTTACGTTTGTGCCTCCAGTTGTCTCGTATCCTCTGTGTACAGCAACCAACTCAAGAATGTCATTTTTCTCAAGCCATACCCAACAACTGACATATCCACTCATTGACTTATTATTTGGATTGACAGCAATTGTAGATATTGGTGTGTTGATGTATACATTATAGTTGAAGTCCGTTTGTTCCGTAACAAGGTCTCCACTTCCTTCCTCCCTCTTGAGCAATGAATAACCAACCTCTGGGTAGAAAGACTCATTCTTAATCGCTGTTGACTTTGACCAACTGTAGCCGTTCTTTGCAACACTTGCTACACCGCCATAGAATGAACTGAGACCGCACACGAAGCTATCAGATACAGCTTGGTCATATGCCATTATCTCTCCATCATTATAGATATATCCCAATTTTGCCCTTGACCAATATCTTCCACTGTCACCATTGAAACCATCACCATGCACATTCGTACCTCTACCACCGCCACCATAGGCTTCATGGCCAGATACACCACCAGACCTTGTTACACTTGAAGCTCTTCTTTGTCCAACATGCTCTGACACCGAACCATCTGCTCTTCTTCCACCAAACATCGAACTTGTGTTAACCAAAACCAAGTCATTCTGCTCAGTTGGAATTGTCACATTATATGGGTCTTCATGAGGGAAACAAGTAAGCCAATCGTTCACATTGTCATAAGTTCTTCCATCAATTGTATATGACTGAACATTAGGATTACCGTTAACATAGTTCTTGTTTCTCTTTCCCTTAATCAACTCATAGTTATCATCATAGTTCCTTATCAATGCAATCTCAATTGGAGTGTTCTCATCCAATCCTACACCCAATTGAACACTATCTTGAGTCATTTCCCTATCAAGAGGGTCATACAAGTTGTGCATAACGGTTAAACTACCGCTTGTATCAAGCGTTGTGCTTGCAGAAAGTTCAATCTTATAGAATCCACTTGCTGGTATAACAACCGCCTTTTCATTTGGGTCATACATATATGTCGGATTGTTGATGGTGACATTACCGTCTCCAAGAATGTCGAACATATAAATCTCTGAAAAGTTGTATCTCTTCTCGTTTGTCAAATAACCACCACTATCGACATTTCCAGTAACACGAAAGTAAGGGTACTTCAACTCTTGCTGGTAAAATGTCTTTCCAGTAGTATTTAACGATGCTGAAAGGCTTAGATGACCAAATTTCGGATTTCCAAGGTTATAAATTGGAACTTGCTCTGATGCAAGATTGCAAGATGAATATATGTATTTGATGTTAGGGTCTGAGAACGCGCTTCCACCAACGATGTATCCCTTGCTCTCAAACGCCTTTCTCAAGGTCTCAACCATATTGAGGGAAGGGTAGAAGCTCTCTACCCACCATCTGTTGTACTTGTCCATCGTGTGCTTCGGTGTATAAGTCGCGCCAACCTCATCCTTCGATACATACGTCTTTTGGAAAACACCATATGATACCAAAGGGAAGTAATAAGTGCTTCCATAGTCTCTGTTAACGCTGTTGATTGTTGGAGCACCATCGAAGTCAATGTCCCAATGCAAGTCGGTCATCACCATATCTCCGAATATCTCCTCCAATGTATTTACCTTGATGTTCACAAGGTTGCAAGTGTACATCTTATCCCTTGCACTGTACTTCAAGACCGTAAGAGAACCATCAAATATCAACTTGCCATCACCATACACTTGTGCCGAATACCTTGCATGGAACTTATTAGTCCTTGACAAGTTATTGGCGTAGTTCAATACCTTATCATTGTTAGGGGTTGATGGAATATCGAATGAATATGAATACTCAGCTTGACTAGTAGTTGTCTTCGTAGGATTGAACAATACGTTGTTAATCCTCAAGTTAAGACTCTCTTGAGACTCAAGTTCCATCAAATGTCCTTGAATGTATAACTCTATGTAATGTACGTTAGATACCATAATTAAATGTCACTATATTCGTATGTTAATTTAGCTGTGTAAATATTGTTATATGTCTGGTCTTCTTGGACACTAATAGAAGTTGGGATAATGTAATACAACTTTCCGTTAACCTCAGTCCAAACCTTCTTTGACCTCATCAATGAGTTGAATATCCACCTACCATCAGCCTCCATCAAGTGAGAAGTAAGAGTAACGCTCTTCTTATACTCATTTGAATAAATCTTCTTCAACTCAAACGTATCACCACTTGCGGATGTATAGTCATGATAGTCGAATATGTTCTTCTCATACGTCTCAATGTCAACACTGTCAGACTCAGTACGAGCACCAGTGAAGTCAAAGAATGAAACACCACCGTACTCATTCCTCCATTGAATCCTCTGAGCGTATTCTGTGGCTTTCAGAGGCTTTATTACATTGAACCTTGTAACTTCTGTACCAACTGTCACATCAACGTAATACGCGCTTGTAAACGCTGTCTGTGGGACTGTGGCGGTACTTTCCACAATCATGTTAGAAGATGTCCTACGATTTGTGATAGTGCCACTGTTCCAAATCTCATTGAAGGCACTGTCCTTTGCTGATACAACGACAGACCAACCACCAGTATCCAAACCACATAATGTTGAATATGGGATTGTATTGTAATATGTATACAATATCATCGTGTCATTCAAACCTCTGTTCTTGTTAAGAAGCATCTGAACACCATTTGCTGTCATATACTTCAAACTCTGGTTCGCATGGTATCCAATCGATGAACTTCCACTTATAGAACCAAGGTTCTGCCATTCACCATCCTCCCTAATCAACTGAATGTCGAAGGTATATGGCTTCGTCTTGCCATACTCAGAGAATGTTGCCAACACTGGTGATACGTCAAACGCACAGTTGTCACCATAATAGTTCTTCTCCAATGTGGTCACATAGTTTGCCAAATCATTGGAATCACCCTCGTATACGTCAATCCCAATCTTTGAGTTGAACAACACACTATAGGCATTACCATCTTGTGCTGACACGCCCATATATTGCGTTGGTATGTTTCTCTGCAAGTAGCTAGATACATTTGACCACTTCTGTCCAATGGTCTTGGCTGTGACAAACACTTGGGCATTCCTATTGACAATGTAGAAATCAGCAGCAATGCCACTGCAATTCCTCAATGCCCTAGCAAAAGACATGGCAGTACCGTCCGCATCACCACTAATGTAGAATCTCTTGTTCTTTGCCTTGTCCGCATCCATCACATTGCTGACAGTCTCACCAAGGAATGTTACATAATACTGGCTGTCTGCCGTTACCGTTGACCTCAAACCATCATTGAAGGTGAATGTCAATGTTGCCTTTGTTCCATTAATCTCCTCCTCAACCTTCAAGATGTTGGGAATCTCTGTGAACGTTAGGATGCTTGGCAGATTATCCTTTTCAATGTTGTTGTAATATATGTTCATCTTATTTAATCATTAAAATACTTATCTATTTCTGATATAATAGCCTCAAATAAGTCATCAAACCACTTCTTCATATAATCCTTTAACTCTGGTATCATAACCTCCAAGTCACCCTCCTTGTCATATACCATGAAAGGTCTAGCCTTGATACCATTGTTGAATATGCTCCTTATAATCAAGAACACCAATTGGTTCTGGGTCATTCCCAAACCCTTGTTCCATATGCCCTTCCTCTTTATCCACCTCTCGATGTTAAGGATGAATTGAGGCATAGTACCCTCAAACCTATGCGTCCTCTTCCATCCAAGAGCGACATACTCCCAATAATCAGCTATCTCAAGGGTAAGACCTTCCTCTTGAGGAGTCACCTTAATTGACCTCTCAAGATTAGAGCCTTGAAGAGTGTTCTCACCCATCTTGTTAGCTCCATATGCATCAATCCTCGCGGTTAGAATCCTCTCAACCTCCTCACATAGCTCAATTATGGCTTTCCTTACATCCTCTTTCATTAACAACAATGTCTATCTATTGGAAGGGTTATTGGGTTAATATCAATGTCACCAACCTCATTCTCATCAATGTCAATCTCATGGTCTGGTTCATCCTCCCAAGGCTCATCATTGAAGTTGCTGTCAAGGTCACAAAGATTAACTGGGTTCGGCATCTGCAATACCAACGAGAGTTTGACTCCTGCTGCGCTATCGTCAGTGTAGTGGGACAAAGTAAGGATACTGTAGTCATACACGCTCAGAATGCCCTTAAATTCGTCCTTGGTGTCAATATATGCCATTATATCAGTCGCTATGGTATAAGCGTTGTTCTGAACAGTTAGAACATCATTCTCATCATCAACGAAACCCAATACATAAACTTGGAACTCTGCCTTGAATATATTGGTTGTAATGTTCAACTGATGCAAACTAACATCATCGACATACACTTGATACATGGAATGGTTGTTCTGTTGGTTATTATAGTCATTCCCTTGGTATCTGAAAGTCCTTACACCCTTGTGTCTTAGGGAAATGTCCTTTATTACATTAATTACGTCCTTTAACATGTTAAATCATTTTAGTAAACATATGAAAAAAGGGCAGATTATTATCTACCCTTTCTAGATTTCCTTAGATTTTCTTGAAACTTATCCTCTGCCTCATCAACCTCTCGCTTGTCTGCCATATATGTTAGATATTGAAGGAAATCATTCAAATGGACTTGATAGACTTCTCCAACTTTCGTAATTTTTTCTCCAGCGATTTCATAGAGCGTTTTGATAAAACCCCATCTTTGTGAGAATTCTCTAAGTTGCTGCGAGTGAGGCTTATTGCTTCTTCCACCATTGAATACAACTGGGTATTCTTCTGTGATGCTAGCCAACATTCGAAAAAAAAATTAACTATTGGCATCACCTTCACCACTGGAACCTCTTCCCACATCTTAATTCTCTTCTCCAACTCCTCATTTTCGAACTTAAGGTCAAATATCTCATCCTTCTTTCTGCATAATACAGCCAAAATTGATGCATAATCGTATTTATCTGAACGAATTATCGTGTCAACGGCTATATATTCACCAGTTTTAAGCTTCTCTTGGGTGTTAACTTGATAAATCTCACCATTAATCTCAACCTTATTGGTAGGATTGCCCCATTTTGGTGTCTCCTGAAGCCATATAAGCTCGTTTAAGAGCTTATCAACGAACTCGATGGGCAATTGTCCTATCTCATCCTTGGAATGGTCTGTAAACAGCTCTAAAACCTCCCTAACATCAAATTTCTTGTCCTTGTCAGAGTAATATCTTTCAATCTCTTGGAACTGTTTCAACGTCAATTCATCCCATGACCTTGGTGTTGTCCACTTTCCAAGGTCTATTACATCTTCCTTCTTCATATTAATAGAATAATTTTGTATTTGTCCTTACGAAATTCATATTATTAAATCCACTGTACTTGAAATCATCCCTACATTGGAGACATACACCCAATGAAGTCACCGTATCATCATGAAAGCCCTCTCGTGCCGCGTATGTAATGTTCCCTCCCTTGGTTAACTTGAATGTAAATGTGCTTAACTCCGAGTAAAGAAGCTTATTATCCTCCTCAAAGTGTATCTCATTGTTATTAATATAGACTGCCAACATAGATATATATTGCTTCTTGCTCTCATTTGTGGTTGTGAATGAATAGAAATTAGATTTCCTTATTAATTTCTTCTTAATTTCATTTGCCATGACCTCTCCAATTGAATTGTTCTCAATATATGTCGCAACTGGGTTCAATTTGTTCACCAATTTAGCTATCCTATCATATTTCTGGTCTAACGTTCCATCAATCTTGTACTGCTTTACCTGACTTTCTTGGTTAATAACTGTCAATATGGTGTTATCGTCACCTACGGATGATGGGTCTATTCCCACCCAACACTTTCCTCCATTATAATGACCATCGAAACAAGTGGTGAAATTGGGGAATACTGTCAATGCATTGTCTAGGAATTCTACCTCATACTCTTGCCTCCAAGCAAGAGGTGGATAACCAGTTTTCAAGCGTTGAATCTCATCCTCTGTTATTAATTCATCATCATATATTGTCGCTGTCAATTGATAATATCCCTTCTCTCCATTCATTGCTTTCATATACAAATCATGGAAGATACCTTGTCTACCATTTGGTGTCGATATAACCAATGTCTTTGGTCTCCTAGCCTTTGTAATTGGGAAGATGACGTTGTAGTAAGGGTCTTCACCAGTTGAAAGCTGTAGAGGAAAATAAGCAGCCTCATCAAGCACAAGAATACCAGATACGGTATTACCTCTGATTGCGGTTGGTGACTCCATTGAAAAGAACTTCAAGGTTGAACCATATGTGCTCTCAATCAATAAATCTGTACCATTCGCTTTCTTAACGATACCAGTTGACTCAAGAAGATGAGATAGCTCCGCAAAGACCTTCTTACCTTGAGCATAGGTTGGTGATATATATGCATTGAATGTATTTGGTTTGCATAGATATTCAATCATCATTATCTCAGCGAAGATTGTCTTTCCACACTGTCTCGACCAACGAGCAACAAGAAACCTACAATCTGGTTTATGCATCAAATCGTAAGCTTCTTGTTGTTTTTTAGTTAAATTAATGTCAAAGTTAATCCTCATTTGTCTTCAATTGGCTCTTGCTCCTCAATATCCTCATCTTCGTCTTTGGTAAAGCCAAAGTGTATCGTTATTCCATCTGCATTATTGTTAATCTGGATATTATTCTCCTTCTTATCCATCCCTAAGAATATCTTAGCCATGCTATCCAAGACACCCTTTGCATTGTATAAATCGCCCTTCTTTATCGCCTCCTCCAATAATGATTCATATCGATTATAGAATATATCCTTCAATCTCTGGTGTTCAACATCCGTATTGAAGTGCATTCTATCCAAGGCTGCATTATAGTACTCATTAGATGTTCTGTACGTTAGAGTGCCCTTCTGTGGCTCATACAGCCCCTTCATAAGCTTTTGGATTATATCACTTCTCGATGCGCCATTGCATATGTCAACATATACACAGTCCAAAACATCATCAGCATTGTTGAATAACGCGCTCCTAGCCCTCTCAAGAAATGTCTCACCCCTCTTGTATCTCTGGACTTTTGAAGGCAACAAATGGTCTTCTGAAAGTCTCTGACCCATTATTCCTTTTTCTTTGCTTTTGTTATCTTAGCCTTTGGTGGCTCTTTCTCCAATGTCTTCTTAAATTGGTTTAATGCAACCTCCAATTCATTAATCCTCTGTCGCATACACGAACCACAATTGGTAGGTGGTGCATTCTTCTCCAATACTCGATTATATACATCAGTTAATTGTCCACCATCACAGTAATATCCTCTGTTCTTGATGTCAATGAATTTCTCCACCATTACCACATCTTCATTTGTCCATTTCATAATATTAATTCTTAATAATTTATTTTTCGTTATAATGCTGTGCAATTGCTGCTAATATATTCACTGGTACATGATACAACACTTGCCCCACAACCACAGCCAATACAATTGTCCAAAATCCCATTTGTCTCTATATTTTAATCGTTTTATTTTTCTGGTCAATATACATTGCCAATGCATTCATTATAGCCAATGCAATACCACCAATTAATGTAATGTATAAATTGAATATCAATCCAATTGAAAGATACGTTGCCAATAGAGACCAGAACGTAAGACATAGCTTACAGTTCCAAGGCTTATACTGCAACCATATTGGCAATCCCCACTGTTCAGTTACCTTCCATGCGAGATAGCGTATTGGAATGAATAACGCCAATATTAAAATTACTTGTAACATTTGTATAAACATATATAAATCAGATATTTTGCTTTTATATTAGGTTTCCGTACATTATATTGAACGCTTTCTTTACCTCTTCCTTGCTGATGTTCTCTTTAATCCAATTCTTAACATCACTCACCTTCTGTCTGCATTTCTTAGCCTTTGTCTTCTCTTGTAGCTTCTTATACGTCATCTGTGGTACAAGATATTTCAATCTGAATAAAAGGAAGTGTTCATCATCCCAATTATCTTCCACCTTGGTCAATATATAGAGAGTTGAGAAGTCTTTCCATAGGTCTGATAGTATCTTTGTACGTTCTGGTGTATGTGTCTCATTATACCAATCCTCATATACCTCATTGATATTATCCGAATTGTAGTTTAAATCTCTCTTTGATACCCTACAGTATTGTTTCTCCCTTTGTAGATTCTGTTTAAAGCTCCTGAAGAAATAATTCTCAATTCCTTGGTTTGATGTATCATTTAATTTTCCCTTCTTCTCAATGGCATTATAACACGATAATATTGTGTCACTGAATATATCCTCATCCCAATCATATTGTTTCTCTATGCAGAACTTTCTATATTTGGCTTTCAATACATTGTAGTTATCATTGATATAGTTTATGAATAATCTACTGTCTTGCATTTCCAGTCATATATTACAGCATCATTTATATCCAGCATATATCTACGTTCCATATTCTGAATTTTATCATATCCCTTTGATTCAATATTCATACATCTTTGTTTTGGTTTATTCTTCAATTTATTAAGGTTGAATATAACCACACAATCATTGAGAAAGTTGATATATAAGGGTTCTCGACCAGTAAACTGGTATTCAAGCATCAATTCCAAATACTTGTAATCCTCAATCATTATTGTCTTATACTTACCAATTGGTATAAGTCTGTGTTTAATCTCCACTGCGAATTCTCTGTTCTTATGCTTTGCAGTACAATCTATCTGAGCACTATACTTACACGGTGTTATAGCATCAAATAGTTTCTTGTCATAATTGAATTCATAAAACATTTGGAGGTCTGCAATTTCATTCTTATCAAAATAATCTTTCATAGTTCCTTTTTAATATAAATATCAAGCAATATTGAAAAGTTACCAATATTGCATAAAAATATTTATATTGGCACTGTAAATGACACCAGAATTAAGGTAAATTCACTAATTAATTGATTATCAGTTAGTTATTATTTTATTAAGTAAGTCCACAATGAAGTATCTTATATAAAAAATAAGAAGAGAGAGGGAAAACGTAAATATTTGATTATGAATTATTAACATCATTTTCTTTGCAATGCCGATAAATAGCACTAATTTTGCACACGAATGAAATAAATGGCACTGTGAATGGTAATATTTGTCAAGTCAATTAATATTGTTGTGCGTTATGAAAGTTAGTATTGCTGTAATCAAGTTGGTGCTCAGAACCAACAAGACATTGGCTGATGGAAGTCATCCAATTATGTTGCGAGTTTCCTTCAATGGTATGAAGGAGCGTTCTAGTGGTTATTCTTGTACTGAGAAGTTTTGGGACAAGCGTAATGAATGTGTTCGAAAAGGTTATCCCAATTTCGTCATGGTGAATGCTGAGTTGAAGAAGATGAAGGATGAAGCCATAAGGAAGAGGGATGAATTTATCGCTTTAGGGGAGGTTTATTCACCTTCGATGATACTTGCTAGGGATGAGGTTAGAAATGCCGTTACAAACGATTTTAGGGGGTTAATCCAGCGTTATATTGACGAGAAGGGATTGGAGGCAAAGACCATTGAGAAATGGTGGATTGTATATCGTAGTGTGAAGAGGTATATTGGTAGGGATATATTGGTGAATGAAATCAATGAAGCTTTTTGTAGGAAGTATTGCAGATGGTTGGAGGGCAATGATTTGAAGAGTGGTTCAATTAAATCTTATATGGGAAAGGTTGTTGCTTTATTGCATTTTGCTGTTGCCAAGGGTTTGATTGATGAATATCCTCTGGGCAATTGGAAGTATCATAAGGATTATAGGGAAGCCAAATCTGAGTTATACATACACGCTAGGACATTGGATGTGATGATGTCAATGTTCTTGGATGAGTGTATTATTAGGAATGGCAATAGATGGACATATAGGGATGGTGTCACTGAGCAGTTGATGGATATTCACAGTGAGTTATACGCTCATTATTTGTATGTCATTGGGATATGGATGAAGGGGATAGCTCCAGTTGATTTATCGTTTTTAAAGAAGAAGGACATCAAGGTTGTTGATATAAAGGGGAAGTCTTATTATGCGATTGATGGCACTCGTTCTAAGACTGGAATGCTTTATAAGGTTCGCGTATTGCAGAACTGTGTTGAGAGCAATGTTCTTATTCGCACGATGTTGATGTTCAATGATGGTGATTATTTCCTTCCCACTTTAAAGGATTATCAAGGCAAGGATATGAAGAAGAGGGTGAACAACTTGTATACTTATCATGGTGAGCATTTGGTTAATTGGTTCCAGCGTATAAATGAGGAGTGTGCGCGTAGGAATGTGGAGAATGGTGATAATATACCTTTGATTGACTTGGAGTGTAGGTATTACAGTTATAGGCATTCTTATATCATGAAGGAGATTCAGAAGCCCACTGTGAATTTATTGGCATTGGCTCAGACTGTTGGTAAATCGGCTACAACGTTGCATCAGTACATCAGTTTATTGGGAGAGGTTGATTTGGTTTGATACAATCAAGGGGAACAGTCCAATTACTGTTCCCCACATCATACATTTAAATAAACCTTAATTTAACAAAAAAAACTTATGACAAAGAATCGAAAAATTCATTGATATATACGATTTCTAGGTTTTTCGCTGCTTTTGGTATTGAATTCCAATGTGTATAGAGTTTTTGATAGAGAAAGTATTTAAAGTCTTTTATTCTTTGTTCCTTTGACCTTGCTTGGTAAGTTACTTGATGGTTGGAACACGGAACTTCGTAGTCGAATCCTCCAACTAGTTTTTTACAGTCCCCATTGAATCTTTTTCCTTCTTTTATTTCCTTTTCCTTTTTTGTTGGCATTGACTGCATTTCTTCTTCGGTTAGAGGTTCATCTGTATATACGTATCCTTTTCTTGAGATTTCTTGTTTTCCTTCGAGTATATTTCTTACCGTTGTGACGTTATCCTTGGTCTTCTGTGAGGCTTCTAAGAGTGAGTTGAAGAATCCTACTAGTTCATGGTTTTTATAAGCGTAGCAAGCTCTTTTTGGCTTCATATTGATTGATATTCGAATCTTAGGTTTAGTCTTTTATACACTCCGTTTCTCTTGCAGATTACGTATCCGACTTGAGTTGGAGGCATATTGAAGTATTCTGCTGCTTCCTTGGTTGTTCTGAACACAGCAATTAGTTTTCCAGTGGTTAGGTCGTAGGCTGCTGTGTTTCTTGGTACGCTAGCTTCATTGATTTTCTTAGGTTTGAGCACAATTGGTTCATTGCTAAAGTATAGGTCTTGCTTGAAGTATGGTTTTTGTACTGTTGCATAGTAGTTGATTACTCCTCTCGTTAGATTGAGATATGAGAATGCTTCCATTACTTCTTTTGTGCTTTCATAGTGTCCAAGGAGTTGTCCAGTTGAATTACGATAAACCCATTTTGGTACAGCACTGTTATTGGTATTTTGATGTTCTTGTTTCTTTGGGAAGGTCATTGAAGCGAATTGTTCTTTGGTTTTATCTATGATTTCTTGCCATTTGTCCCAATTGATTTTTCCTTCTCCTCTTTCTTCTGCTTCTTTTAGTTCTTCAATTGAATGGTAATAGTGTTCATCATGTGTTTCAACTCCTTGTTTCTGTCGTTCTTGGAACTCTTTGCTTCTTCTCTTGTAATCTTCCAAGTGTGCTAGTCTGTACTGTCTGAAGTATTCTCTTCTATCCTTTTCCATTGAATTGGTATTTATGTTTTATTTTCCTTGAAGTTTCTTGAAGTCATTAGAGCTTTATCATCCTTCGGCTGCTACGGTTGCTCACAGCGTTGGTATGTAGTATGATGGTCTTCGGTTGTCTATATCCTTACTTGTTCAACAACTTGAAACTTGAAGTCTTTTTTAAATAAATACAAACTCATTTCAAAAAGTTCTCATTTTTCCAAAGTTTTTTTGTTCATTGCAAAGATATAGTTTTTTTTTGAAAAAAGCAAGAAAAAATGAAATAAAATGTGTTGATATTCCAATGAAGTCATTTCTGGAATATATACGAGGATTTATCCGAGTATATATTCTCTTTTTTGTTTATTTTTGTGTTTATATTCAAGGAGGGGTTTAAGGGGGATTATAGGGGGTATTATTACTAGGGGTTATAGGGGGAAGAAGAAGAGGGGGGAGAAAGGGGACATTAAGGGGAGGATTTTTCACACTTTTCAATTTTTGTTTGTATTTATTTGAAAATAGTTGGCTGAAAATTTGGAATTTTAACTTTTTTTATATATCTTTGCATTGTTAGAGAACAAATCGGTTAACACCTCTAACAGCATTTGATAATAAGAATTGAGTCTTCAAAGTTCCTCATCCAAAGAACTTTATTTGGAAAACTTAAATTACACATAGATATGGAGACAAAGAGTAAAAGGATTTATCCATCGACACAGTTGATTGTTGCATTGGATGCACGAGTTTTGAAGGTTTACCTTTGGATTTTGAGCTGGAGTTCAAGCCAAGGTAGTGTAAAGTATTATGAGAAGCAATTTGCAAAGGCTTGCAAGCTTACCGAAGATGAGGTTGATTTATGTATTCAATCGTTGGTTGACGCGAAACTAGTTGACATTTCAAGAGTAGACCAAACTTGGATGATAACACCAAACGAGGAACAGAATCAGAAGTATTACAACATTCCGATTTCAAAGGTTCTTGAAGGTAAGGGTATTGCAATGGCAGATACAGTTACTTGGAATGCAAGTGAAGCTCCAACGCAAGATATATCTGACATGAGTGAACAACAGATTCAAGCGATGATATTGCGATTGCAAGCTCAGTTGAATGAGAAGAAGGAAGTTAGGAAGATGGTTGCTTCCAATGTTGATGTAAATGATTTGCCATTTTAGTATATGAGTTGTTACAAGCGTTACGAGTACTGGAGTTCCAAGGGTAAGCAGTGGACACCATTCTTTCCTTGGGACTCCGACAATAGAGACCCTTGGCAATTGAAGAACAAATTGAGGAATGAGTACGTTGAAGACATACCCAAGGATTTATTGGAGTGATGGAAATGTTAAACATCCATTACATTTCATCCAAGCATACGGAAGAAAATATGAATTCAAGTATGATAAGGATGGTGATATAATTTTGATTGAAACAATCTAATTGCTTTTTTCAATTATTTTTTCATATAGATGGGTTAAGCCCTCTCACCTTTAAGTAGAGGGCATCATTTTGAAGGCGATTTTGCCATTTTCTGTGTTAGTAATTTGATATATGTCTAGGTGAGAAACCCTCACCACACGTCCGTTAACAGAGAGATACTGTTGATGGACGTTTTTTGTTAATGATTGTTAACCTTCTTGGCTATCTCATTTATTTTTGGTACATTTACATCGAAAGTTTTTGGAAATCAAAATTTTTCTTTCAGTTTTATTTTTTTATGATACATGTCTCAATCCCAACGGTCTGTGAAGATAGTTGGGATTTATTTTGGTTGTTTCAATTATTGTTTCTATCTTTGCAACCACAAACTTATGGAATATGGCAAAGAAAAGTTATTGGGGAAAATACAAGGGCATAGATGTCTACCAATCTGGTGATGTCTTTTATGCATCCATTCCAAGGGGTG
>JAEEGL010313160.1_pt1 | contig 19894 bp, 27 predicted proteins | sample 9134231 | NCBI WGS metagenome assembly JAEEGL01 (sample SAMN16246548, study PRJNA631951) | gut metagenome | biome: gut microbiome; feature: rumen; material: fiber-attached | host: Bos | place: Iran: Karaj | collected 2018-10 | reverse complement strand
TTACGCTGTAGCAACAGAAGCCACTACACCAATAGCAGCAAATGTGACTTTGACAAGCGCCGCATCAACAAACGCACAGACAATAACCAAGACAGAGAGCATTTCCAACATCACATACACATACACCGGCAATGCGACAATCACATGGACAGGAACCGATTCCGAGACCACTGCGCCTGACGGCATAACCGTAACTGCTGCCGACGGAAACATAAGCATAAGCGGAACTCCGACAACAGAAGGCACATACGGATACACGATAGCTGCCACTGCCATAAACGGAGGTACGCCTGCCAACGACAGCAAGAGCGGAACGATTACTGTGAATGCCCTGCCAGCCCCTGTCATATCAACCAGTTCAACTACGACACAGAGCATAACAATCGGCGATGCGATAAGCAGCATAACCTACAATTCTGACATCGCGGCCAACTGGACCGTGACCGGACTGCCAAGCGGCGTGACATACGAAGTAGCTGGCAACAACAAGTCTATAACTATAAGCGGAACTCCGAGCGCAATTGCCACATCGAACTTCACTGTTAAAGCAGCAAATCCGAGCGACGCAAGCAAGTTCGACACCGCAAACGGCACCATCACCGTCAGCGCAGCTTCATGCGGAAAGCTCGTGACATTCAACCTTAACGTCGCTCCTGCAGGAAGCTACAGACTGAAACTGTACAACGGTGGCGGCTCTGTCGTGGCGACGATATTCTCGGGCTCGTTGGCCGAAGGCAAATGCTCGATTATCACCAACGTCTCTGCCATAAGCGCTGGCTCATACACATACAAACTTGTGGACGGCAGCGACAATGTTATAAACAGCCAGACTGGCGCAGTGACGATTCCATAAACGTTATCCATAATAAAAATGACAAGGCAGAGGTGCATAACAAGCTCTCTGCCTTGTTTATTTCTTATTGTGCCTATTTTCTTCATCCTCCCGCCATTCCTGCTATTCAGCAAGAGCACACCAAATGCAGAAACAACTACATAATACTGATTAACAATAGACTATACAAATTCGAGCAATCACCATTACCAAAGATTAAGTGTTATAAAATTTAACAAAAGCCATTCCTTCTTGGAGTGGCTTTTTCTTTTTGTGCTCGGCATTTTATGCATAAAAAGCATTGTTTTACTGCAGAAATTCCGTGTTAATAATATGCTGAAAAACATATTTTTACAACACAAAATCATATTTTCCTCATATCCAACAAAAAGAAACAATAAGTACTTTTGACACATTGCGTGCATTTGTCTCGCAACTAAAAAATACTAAGAAAAACACACATACTATGAGGAAATTTTTACTCGCATTTGCGGCGTTATTGTCTATAACGCTCGGAGCATCTGCTCAGACACCACCTTATGTAATTCCATCCGCATTTGGTTACGGCGCCTCGACGACAGGAGGCACAGGAGGTTCGGTTGTTACTGTCAGCACATATTCAGAACTTAAAACAGCATTATCATCGAGCGGAAAGAAAATCATAATCATAACCAATGACATTGATTTTTCTTCTTCTGGTCTCATGAAGATTAAGGCTATTGACAAAACCCTTTTAGCTCTGCCAGGAGTAAAATTGACAAACTCCTTGATTCCTTCATCAAAAGACATAGCAGAGGCTAAGACCGGAATGATATATTTTCAATCCGGTTCAAAAAACGTTATTGTTAGAAATCTTACGTTTGTAGGTCCTGGAGCATTCGACTGCGGAGGTAACGACGGTATATGTATAGATGCAGGCACCAACTTTTGGATTGACCACTGCGACTTTCAAGATGGCATAGACGGAAACTTCGATATAAAAGGATCTTCCGACAACATAACAGTGTCATGGTGTAAATTCAGTTATAACAAGGCACCTAAAAACAAACCATCTTGGGGTGAAACGGATGACCACAGATTCACAAATCTTGTAGGCTCAAGCAAATCAGACAATCCAAGCAACAGACGTGTTACATATGCTTATAACTGGTGGGCAGAAGGATGCGTGGAAAGAATGGTAAGATCAAGACACAGCCAGTTTCATTTCTTCGATAATTACTGGAGTTCAAGCGTAGCAAAAGTTAATCTCGGCTTTGGTGACTGCAAGGCTTACATTGAGAATTGCTATTACGGGCATAAAAAAGAAAAGTACATTATGAGGGAGAGAGTTGATGTGGGTGAAATGCTGATGAACAAAGGGATTGAGGCGAGTTGAACGAGTTGTTGAGCAACAAAATGAACAGTACAAAAGTGTGGATTTAGGGTGATTTTGGTTTGATTTTTTTGCGGCACTGCTATGATATATGAGCCTTTTGTTTAATTTGACCTTGCAGAAGGCTTGTTTTTTGTGTGGATGGACGTTGTTCAAGTGCCGATTATGACGCGATTAGACGGCTTTTGAGAGCCTTCTGAACGAACGGCAGACAAGACGTCATTAGTGGTGCAGAACGCCACAAAACGAGACAAACAACAAATGCACCGAAAACAGAGCCGAAAGCCGCATAAACACTAAGAACGAGAGCCGTCTGGCGCATAACAGCACCGGGCGGCTCTTTTTTGTGCCATTCCTGGTGCTTTTTGACCGGGAAACGCGATTGGATATTCAAATGGGTATTCAAATGGATATTCAAAAACACACCAAAAAGCCGTTGAGTTTGGGGGCAAAATACACAAAAACCGCTCGAGTTGACCCCCGAAATACATAAAAAAGCGTCGAGTTTTCTTAGGTAGTTCCTATGATTATCAGCAGTTTACGCCCAAAACACAGGCAAACAGAGCCTGTCTCCCTCAGATTCGTGTACTTTTCGTGGTATCCAGATGTACTTTCCTGTTACTTTTTAATGATGGGTATCGATCCGTTGGAGTATTCCTTCTGAACACATCCAAGAACGAGGTCCAGACTGCGGACGGTCTCGACTGGTATGCGCAACGGCGAGTGTATCTGCCTGCCATCGGGATAGGTCTCACGATTGGACGAATAAGCCATGATGGTGTCTCCACCGTCGTATTGTAGCTGCTTGGTGACGCGGAACTCCGTGGTCTCAATCACATAATTTCGACCATTGAGCAGAAGCCTCCTATCTTGCACGCGCTTGAGCACAAGTATGCAACCAGACGGATACTCGACCATGCTGTCGCCGTAATGCCGTATGGCTGCCGTCGCTTCCGGAAACCAGTCGCCTGCGTCAATCCACTCCACTGAGCCAGCCTGCTGGTCAACATCCGCCCTTCGGTCAAGGTCACCGCCAATGGACGCCACATCGTTGAAAAGCGGAATGAGACGCCGTTCCGAGTTGTCGCTGCGGAGCATATCTCCTGTTCCAATAACAAGCCATTCCAAACTAACTTCTGGATATTTGTCAATTATTTTTGACAATTTATCTGAACCAAGACTACTCTCATTAGTCATATTACTAATGTTGCCTCTTCCAAGGTTACATGATTCTTCGAAAGAGCGCATCGACATACCCTTTGACTTTGCCAGTTTCACCAATCTTTCTCTTAAACTATCAGCCATAAATGTATTGTTGTTTCAAAAATAATTGACAAAATATTTTATTTGTCAAAAATAAATGTCATATTTGCGATGTGATTCAAGTTTGAACATCGCAGTAAAGATAAAAAAAATATGGCTATGGCAAATAAGATATATGTGGACTACGGACTAAAGAGTGAGATACACCGCCAGCTTGGCCACGGCATGCCTGTGATAAGGAAAGCGCTCGGCGGCTCGGACAAAACTGACACGCAGCGGCGCATCCGCGCCTACGCATTGGCGAACGGCGGAGTGGAGGCAGCGGAACGCACAGAGAAGAAGTGGCGCAAGGTGGACGGTAGGACATGGGTGCAAGACAAGAAACGATAGTTAATAAACAATTAATAAACAAAAGACCTATGGAAGCAAGAATCAGAGAAATCATCGACAACGTGGAGACCATCCACACGGCTAACGGCGACATGCAGCAGACGTTTAGCAACGGCGCAAGGCTGATAACCGACAAGCGCTCAGGCGTCGTGATAATGAAGCTGGGCGAAAAGGTGGAGAAGGTGGTGGCGGGGCATCTGACCATCCAGCAGTACGAAGTGCTGATGGAAGAGGCGGCAGCACTGTAAAGTACAAGCGTCCGACCAAGGACAGACCGCAGACACGCCGGCAAACGGAGCGACCGGCAAGTAAAACTTGGCAAGAGCGAGTGGTTCGACTCCCTCCCGCTCGCCGAAAGACACGAAACTGGAAAATGGAATACTGGAACAACATACTATGCTGCGAGGCGAAATGGCTGGTGGACAGCGGCGTACTTACTGAAAGCAACTACCGCAATCTGACACAGCGCCAAGACATCCGCGTCGTGCGTCGCGGATGTAGGAACACCCCTGCGCTGGTTGACTACGAGAGTCTGCCCGAGCGATTCCGGCAGGAAGTGCGGAAAAGGGTGAAAGACCCATACTCCGCCGCCCGTCTGAACATACTGGAGACGAGGATCGAGGCGAATCCGGAGGCGAGCGACTACTACGAGCGTTACGAGACGCCTTCTGGCAAGCACCTTCCAGCCGCACGCCGTCGTGAGTATTACGCGACGGTCGTGGTGCTTGAGGCCATCGACAGGCTGATGGCATGGCGCAGAGGCAAGCTGAAGGCGACTGGCGGCAAGGTGAAGCGGCAATGGGAAGAAATGGCGCGGCTGGCTCAGGAACTGGACGCCCAACGCTGGCCTCACAACCTGCCGCTGAACGCTCGCAGCCTGGAGCGAAAGTTCAAGCAATACAAGGAGGAGGGGTACGAGTCCATCATTCACAGGAACTACCGCAACGGCAGTACGAACGCAGCCAAGGTGGCGACCGAGGAGCAGGAGAACTGGATGATATTCTTCCTGAGCGACCCGCGCAACTTCGACGACGAGCAGGTATGCCGCTACTACAACGCAGTGGCGAGGTCTGAAGGCTGGAGCACGATCGGCGCCGGCACGGTGAACCGCCTGCGCCACAGTCTGAAGGACCTGATATGCGCCCGCCGTCATGGCGCCCGCGTATTCCACAACACCCGCACCATGCAGACGAAGAGGCGCGCCCCCGAGCATCCGCTCCAGTTCTGGACGCTGGACGGCTGGACCGCCGAGCTGGCATACAAGAAGGACGAGAGCGGCAAGGTGGGCAGGCTCACCCTGGAGGTGGTGCTTGACACCTGCACGAAATATCCAATCGGCTATGCGATAGGCACAGGCGAGAGCGGCGAATTGATACGCTCGGCGCTGAAGGAGGCCGCCCGTGAGACAGAGCGTCTGTTCGGCCACAAGTACAGGACGGAGCAGCTGCAGATGGACCAGTTCGCCAAGTCCGCCATGATGAGCGTCTATGAGGTGGCGGGCGTGAGGGTGACACCAGCGGCTGTCGGCAATGCCAAGGCGAAGATCATCGAGCCGTGGTTCAAGTATTTCAACAAGAAGTACTGCCAGCAGAAGATGAACTGGACGGGATTCGGCGTGACGAGCAGCAAGGGGCTGCAGCCAAACTCCGACTTCCTCAACAAGTACAAGGGCCGGTTCCCAACGCTGGATGAGCTGGTGAGCGAGCTTAGCGGCATGATCGAGCGAGAGCGTGCCGAGCTGCGCGCCGAGTACGTCAGCCGATGGGAGTCCATGACGGACGAGAGTCGGGAGCGTCTGAGGATGAGCGAAGCGCAGTATCTGAAGACCTATGGCGTGCGCGGCAAGGACCGCAACCTGATGACAGGACAGGGCGTGACGCTGAGGATAGGCGGCCGCCGTCAGACGTGGGACTGCTTCGACGTGGCCATGCGCGAGCACGGCGACGTGCGCTGGACGGTGTGGTACGACCCGGATGACCTTAGCCGCGCATTAGCGACCAACGATGACGAGACCCTCCAGTACGAGCTGGAAGAGAAATACGTGCAGCCGATGGCGTTGAGCGAGCGAAGTGCCGGGGATGCCGAGCAACTTGAACGTGTGCGCGCCTACAACAAACTGCATGACAGTCGCATAGCCGAGCGCATGGGAAGCGTAGGCGTGACGGTGGAGCGCATGGCGAGCCGCATGGTGGATGCGGGCGATGTCGGAGAACTGGAACTGTTGCAGAAGTTCCTGCTCACCGACAGCCGTGGACAGCACAAGAACCGCCTGACCGAGGCGCGGCACAGGAGCGAGAACCGTCTGGATATGGGCACTACCGACCTGAGCGAAGAAGCCGTAAACGACGACCCGACAGGAGACTATTGATAATCATTTAATAACCCAATAATACGAAAACATGGAAGAAATCAAGAAACAACAGATCACCTTGGCGCTGAAGCGCTATTGTGACCGCTACGAGAGCCAGAAGAGAGCCGCAAACAGTCTGAAGGACGTGAGCGCGGCGACAGTGAGCCAGATGCTCAACGGCAACTGGTCGCAGATAAGCGACGAGATGTGGCGCGCCGTGGCAGCCCAGACCGGAGTGAAAGACACCAACTGGGAGGCTGTGGAGACCACCACCTACAAGCGCATGACGAAGATACTGTCCGACTGCCAGACAGGGGCGCTGGTGATGGGCGTGACAGGCGACGCCGGGACAGGCAAGACCTACGCCGTCAAGCGATACGCCGAGAGCCACCGCCAGGTCTATGTGTTGTGCTGCAACGAATACTGGAACCGCAAACTCTTCCTCAGCGAGCTGCTCCAGATGATGGGCAGGGACAGTTCCGGCTACACCGTGGGCGAGATGATGGCGGTTGTGGTTCGCGGACTGAAGATGCAGGAGTCGCCATTGATAGTGCTGGACGAGGCTGACAAGCTGAGCGACCAGGTGCTCTACTTTTTCATCTCGTTGTACAACCACCTCGAGGACGAGTGCGGCATCGTGCTTTGCGCAACGTCGCACTTGGAAAAAAGGCTGCGCCGCGGTATGAAGCTGAACAAGAAAGGTTACGCAGAGATATGGTCACGCCTGGGCAAGAAGTGCGTGCCGCTGCGCGGCGTGACGGCGAGAGACATCACCGCCATCTGCGAAGCCAACGGCGTGACGGACAGCCACGACATCGATGACGTGATAGAAGATTCCGAACAGGACCTGCGCCGCGTTAAGCGCAAGCTCTATGCGCTGCGCAACCTGCAGTCAGAGAAGGGCGAGAAATCATGAGCAGCCGCGCGTACACCATAAGGGACATCCAGGACTACACACCGGAAACGCTGTGTCTGGACGGTCCGCTCCGCCGGGCTATCGGGAATCCCGAGATTACCGGCTCGTGGATAATCTGGGGAGGCTCGGGCAACGGCAAGACGCGGTTCGCACTGATATTGGCGCGTGAGCTGGCTCGACACGTCAAAGTGGCGTACGACAGTCTGGAGGAAGGTCTGAGCATGAGCATGAAAGAGGCTGTCGAGCAGTCTGGCATGGCGGAAGTGAAGCGCAATTTCATTCTGCTGGACAAGGAGAATGTCGCGACGCTTCGCGAGCGGCTCCGCCGGCAGCGCAGTCCGAGGGTGGTCATCATAGATAGTCTGCAGTACACAGGACTGACCTATAAGGACTACGCGACATTGAAGGACGAGTTCCGAAACAAGCTCTTCATATACATAAGCCACGCTGACGGCAAGGAACCGAAAGGCAATGTGGCGAAGTCCGTGAGATTCGACGCAAATGTCAAGATATACGTGCAGTCCTATGTAGCATATCCCCAGAGCCGCTACGACGGAGGCGAGCCCTACGTCGTGTGGGCGGCGAGGGCTAAAGAATTAGGTGTGATATAATTAAAACAGAGAACTATGACACTAATGGAGACAGAAAAGAACAGGCTTATAAGGAAATTCCACACGCTGCTGACGCGTGGCGGCATAAGCAACGAGGAGAAACAGGCGATGCTCGCCTCCTACGGCGTGACGAGCAGCAAGGACATGAACACCTACGAGCTGCTGGAGCTGTGCAGCAAGATAGACCGCATGGTGAACCCTCGGACTACAGAGGCGGAGAAGTGGAGACGCAGAGTGATAGCCGTCGTGTGCGACTATCTGAGCGAGTGCGGCTATCGCTACAGCGAGCCGGTGGAGGCAGCCAAGAAGATGGCGTGCCGGATAAGCGGACAGGCGAGCTTCAACCGCATACCAGTTGACCGCCTGCGCTCCATCTACCACGCCTTCCGCAAGCGCACCGACGACCTCAAGGCTGTGGACCGCATGACAAGAGAGATACTGACAGGAAAAGAAAGCTACCCTTCGACTGACGCTCAGTGACCGATATGCCGATTTTTTATTAACCACATAAAACACAAAAAAAATGACAGACGAAAAGACAACAACGGTGGAAATGACCGCCGAGGAACTGGAACAACTGAAGGAGTTCCGCAAGCAGAAAGAGACAGAGGCAGCCGAGAAGAAACGCAAGGCCGACATGGCCGCATACGAGGACCTCGTGGACGAACAGGTGACTAACGCCATAGCGCTGCTGCGCTCGACAAGCGACGTGATAGCCGACGCCAAGAGGGGCGTCTATGACAACTTCAAGCAAGTGCTGGAGCTGAAGGGCGAGCTGCTGAAGGTGAAGGACACGCAGCGCAGCCACACCTTCATGAGCAAGGACGGCACGAAGCGCGTGACGCTCGGATACAGATGCGTGGACTCATTCCGCGACACTGCCGACGACGGCGTGGCGATGGTGAAGGAGGCGCTCGCCGAGCTGGGCACCGACGAAAAGAGCAAGGCGCTCGTGAACATGGTGCTGAGCCTGCTGGCCAAGGACTCGATGGGCAACCTGAACGCGCAGCGCGTGCTGCAGCTGCAGAAAGTGGCAGAGGACAGCGGCAACGAGAGAATAATAGAGGGCGCGAGAATCATCCGCGAGGCATACTCTCCTACATTGACCAAGCAGTACGTGAAGGCCGAGGAGAGAGACGGAGCGAACCAGTGGAGGGCGATACCTCTGAACATGACCGAATGCTAAAACAACACAACCATGGAAAAGCACTACGAGACAAGCTACGACAAGCTGGAAGTGTGCCGCAACTGCAACGGCAAGCGCAGAGTGTTCCACGAGCCAGCCAACGACATTGACCTGATAGGCAAATGGGAGCCCTGCCCAGTGTGCGAGGGCAAGGGAATTGTGAAAAAGCACTACTATGTGGAAATAACAGTACAACCGATAAAAGAAGAGGAGTAAAAAAACATGACAAACGAAGAACGCAAAGCGCATAAGCGCGAGCAATACTGCCCGAGGAAGGCGCAAGGAGGAAAACTGGGCAGAGAAAGAGGCGCAATGGTACACACCATGAGCGTATATCTCGGTCCGAGACCCAAGACTGTCTATCTGAGCTGCCCGATGAGCGGCAAGAGCCAGAGCGAGATAGACGACACATTCACCAACGCCCGCCAGTGGGCGGAGGCTTACTTCAGAGTGCTGGGCATGGAGTGCGAACTGATAGACCCGTCGAAGTTCATGCCCACGCCTCCGGGACACACGAAGAGAACATGGGCGAGGCTCACGCCCAATCAGCAGTGGCTGGCGTGGATGAAGTATGACCTGGAGGTGCTGAGCACGTGCGACATAGTGGTGTTCGGCAACGGATGGAGCAAGAGCGCAGGCTGCCGCATAGAGCACGAGACGGCACAGAAACTTGGCAAAGTGACGATGTACTCATCATATTAAAGAACAAAAGAATGAAGAAAGAGACAGCACACACACTGATATACATAGCGGCGAGCATGGCGTTCTTAGTCATGCTCGGCACATGCGAGAGGAAGGACGCCAAAGCGCCAGCCGAGGCAAGCGTGGTCAGGATGCGAGAGCTGCACACGGCCGACAGCATGAGAATGGCTCAGATGAAAGCCGAGATAGCCAGGATGGAGCGTGAACGGGCGGCGCAGCAATTAGTGATAGACTCGCTGAACGGCAGAATAAGCCGCACGAAGCCGCGTTTCAAGGCGATGGCAGCCGTGACCGCTAACGACACCGTGATGCTCGCAGACACGATAATAACGATGCAGGACAGCGTGATAGAAGCCCAGAGGCGCGAGATAGCCATGTGCGACAGCACAGCGGTGATGCTCAGCAAGGGGCTGGAGCTGAAGGACGGCATGATAGCCGAATACGAGTACGACATCGAGGAGCTGGGCGTGGCGCTGGCGAAAGCCAGGAAGCGCACATGGTGGGACAGGAACAAGGCGTGGATAGGCATCGTGGGCGGAATGACGATAGGCGGCGTGGGAGCATGGGCGCTATGCCGATGAAAAAAGAAAGCCTTGAACGAACAATGACTGTTGCGCACAAGGCCTTTGAAGTGACAAAACAAAGGTATAACAAAAAACGCGATAGTCAGATGTTCAAGTCAACAAAAAGCAGAGCCAAGAAGGTGAAGGAAGTTCTCAACGAGCATTTCGAGCCGGGGCGGCAGGACAGAAGCCGCCTGTGGTGTTACCGCAACCATATCCGGACGCAGTTCGGCATATCGGAGCGCACCTTCTTCCGCTATCTGAAGACCGAGACTGAAGACAACGAAGACAAGACAGACCCAAGACAGCTGAGTCTGTTCTAAGACTAAAAAACAAAGCTTATGAACCAAAGAGACCACATTAAACTGCTTAACGACGGATACACGATTATTCGCCGTGACGTGAACGAGCCACAGCCGAGAGTCAAAATCGCCATCCGCGACAAGCCCGACGGCAAGACATGCGTGGCATCCTACGTCTGGAAGACCTACAAGAAGTTCGAGACCAAGGCGGCGCGCGACCGCTTCGCCGAGCAGATGCTCCAGGACCCCAAGACCGTGGAAGACTGACACGCTTGTCCGAAACAAAAGCCTGCAACCCAATCCCCGTTCAAACATCGTTTGAACGGGGATTAATTGTTTAAGGAATAGAACCCCTATAAAAGTCGAAGTTAAAAGTGTTCTCAAGAACGGACATATAAACAGAGCATTTATAAAAATATCTATATAACACAATCCACTCCCCACAAAAAAAAGACAGCCTTCCAGCTGTCTTTTTTTGTCGTCTCAGCCGATTGAGATCTCCGGCTGCGCCGAGGCGGTGGCGGTGTCGGGTGCCGGAGGGTAGAACTCGGCGGCGGTGGTGAAGGTGATGGTGCGGATGCGCAGGTTGATGTCGTTGCGGTTCTCCGAGGCGACCGAGCTGCGTATGAGCTTGCGGCAGTAGTCCGTGCGCCAGCCGTGCAGCGCGCTGATGAGCTTCTCCTCCAGCTCGTACGCCTGCAGGGCCTCTTCCCTGTTGGGCGACACGGAGCTGGCGCTTGCCCACGAGTCGAGCAGGAGCTTCAGCTGCACAGTGAACTCCGCCGACTGGGCGGTGCCGCCGAGGCTGTCGAAGTCAGCCTGCGGGAAGTCGATGAGCACTGCAGGATAAGTTACCGGCGGACGTATGTCGGACTGGTCCTGCCCAAGATCCTGGTCTATCCATTTGATGTCCGGGCACTCGGCGGCGATGCGCTGCTGGATGTCGAGAAACAATTGTGCGAAAATTGAATTCATGGTGTGTTGGTGTTTATTTGTTTAGAATCTTCTTTATCCCATCCTCGATCAGGCGCAGCACCTTCCTGTTCAGTTCCTTGCTCTCGCCCATGAACTGGCGCTTGGGCATCTTGAACCCCTTGCCACGCCCTGCGCGCAGTCCCTCGTTGTGCACCTTGGCGTAAGGAACGTCGTTGGTGAGCGTCACCTTGGCGTTTCCAGGCGTGTACTTGATGGACGAGTAGAGATGGTTGCGCCCGGAGAGGAGCGTCTTGTACTGTCCTGCCGCTCCCTTCGCCTTGCCTATGCGCTTGGACGGCTTCCACGGGTGCAGCCCGCCATCGACGAAGCCGCCCTTCTTGAAGTTCTCCGAGAAGTGGTCCTTTGCCATGCGTCCTGCCTTGACTGGCAGCACACGGCTTATGAGGCGTTTGACAGCCTCCTGATTGGCTTTTAACAGCCGTGAGAATTGCTGTGGTGTCATGTGTGATGTGGGTTTATGGATTGTCACTTCTCCTCATCCGCTTCCGGCGGCATGTCGGCTTTTTCCTGTTTTTATTCATCGTTTAATCATTATTTAAAAACTTATTCGTATTTTTGCAACGTGCTACCCAAAAAGGCGCGATGACTTCAAGCTGTGGAGCACCCTAAAGCAGTGAGCAATCACTGCTTTAATTTTTCCAGTTCATTAGCTATTTCTTCACGACTTATGAAGGATTTATCTATCAGAACGGCTCTTCCTCGATAGATAATATAGCACTCCTTTATTGTTTCTGTTTCAAAGTCTTTACGCCTCCAGTCGATGTATTTCGACAGCTGGTTTGATGGCAATGGTCGTGTTCCCATGTGCATATCCAAGTCAATCACCACTGTCTGGCATCCTTGCTTTATAGCCTTCTTAAAAGCGGAAGTTATACCTTTTTCCCCTTCAATGCCCTTACGGTCAGCAATGAGTCCGTTAATTTCGTATTCAGGATTTGGTACGCCATTAATGAGGACGTGCTCTCTGATCTTGATAGTCATCTCCTTGAATGAATCCAGTAAATCTTTTGCCGCTCTGATATTATCCTCCAGCTCTGTTTTGTCTGCTTCTTTCCCTATCATAAGACGTTTGCCATAGACCTTATCTTGTCTATATTCATTTCTCTTAGCATTTCCCGTTTTCTTCGTCTCCTTCACCACTTTCTCCACTTTTCTGCAGCTGTTGCAGTGCTTCCTGCTCCCTGCGAGGTCGTGGAACAGAGCCATGAGCTTGTTGCCAGAGAACTGACACGACGCACAGCTGTCCGGATAGTACGGATGCTTGTCGGAGAATAGGTGTCCGTCCTTGCCGGGATTGTTCTCCAGTCCGGACTGCGGATTGTCCTTCTCTGTTCCGGAAGGTCTGGCGGTGCAGTCCTTGTCGGTATTGCGCAGCTCGCACTTGCAGTTCCAGCGGTCGCCGGGGCGGTGCTCCTTCCAGAACGGGTCATCGACGGGCAGCACGGTTCCCCAGAAGACGCGGTGGTCGGCTCCAGGCGTCGGCGATGTTGAGGGTATCCATTCTAAGTTAGGCAGCACGTCCTTCTCCGCCTCAATCTGCTGCCAGTCGGCGGCTTGGTGGGCGCGGCGAATGGCGGTGTCGTACTCCGTGCGCAGCCATGCGTGGTTCTGGTGGTCGGTGTAGCCCTCCACCGCCTTGCGGAACTGCGAGAACGTGCGCAACTTGCCCTCGTCGTCGGTCAGCCGTGCGGCTATGTCGTTCTGCATCCTGTGGGTGCGGAACGCCGAGAACACCTCGACATTGTGCTTCAGCTGGTAGAGGAACTCGTCGCGCGGCATGTCGTCGCCGTCGTTCACGGCATCGCTTACGCCTGTGGCCACGGCGCGGCTGAAGATGTCGATGGTCTCGCGCAGGAGGTTCTCCTCCAGCTCGCTCCTCACGTCTACCTCGCGGCGGTAGATGCTGCGCAGCGCCCGTGCGATGGTCTCGGCGGAGAAGCTGACGGAGCTCTCTGTCAGGTCAGCTGGCGCGTCGCCGTACAATGAGTCGATGTCCTCGCCCCCGTCTATTCGGGGGCTACGCCGAAAAAATCGGCAAGGCTGTCTATGAGCTTTGACTTTTTGTCTTCGGTCTTCTTGCCGTCCTCCGTCTTGCCGTCGGTCTTGTCGTCGCCGCTGCGCCTGAGTGCTTCCGCCATCGCCTTGCGGCGCTCGTCCTGCTCCTTCTTCATCTGTTCGTAGTTGTCGGGCTTTGGTATGCCGTAGGTCTCGTACCAGTAGTCGTCGCTCACCGGCACTCTGCCAGCCACCTGCATGTCGATGTCTAATCGCGCCTTGAGCTGTGCGAGGTCTATGTCCGCCTGGAAGGCGAAGTAGCCGCCCTCGACGACAGGCAGCGCGAACGAGCGCAGTATGCCGAAGAACGTCTCGGAGTTCAGGCAGTTCTCCACGAATCGTATGTCGCTCTTGGTTATCTCCATCTGCTGCTGCGAGTGTACCGACGCCTGTGCGTAGCCTGAAGACTCGGACGATGATGTCGTCTCGGAGTTGCCGAGCACGGCGATGCTTATCTCCTCGTTGCAGGCGCGTATGAGCGCCATCTGCAGGTCGCCGTTGCCGTTGGAGGTCTTGCCGTCCATCATCTGGAAGTCCGCCTGCTTAGGTATCATCATGGCGAGGCTTGAGCCGCTGTCGTTGAGTATCTTCTTGATTTCCTCCTTCGTGCGGCTGTCGTAGGCGTCGTAGTGTATGACGCGCACTGGTTGTCCGAATATCTCTACGTACTGCGCGAAGTCTCCGAATCCGCTGCGCTTGTAGAGCGCGTACATGGAGCACTGCAGCAGGATGCCGAGGTCCTTGCTCTCGCCTATCATCCACAAGAGCGGAAAGTCCTCTATCGGCGTTCCGTGTGTGTCGTACTGCGACTTTGTCACCTCTCCGTACTCCGGACGGATGTGGCGGCGGTCTATCGTGACGAACTCGAACTTGCTGCCGGCGATGAACTGCACGGCGCTCACGCCCCAGTACTTCGACTCCATGATGAGCCTTTCGAGTGCTATGAAGCGCTCGCTGCCTATGAGCGTGTCCATGGCATCGACCTTCTGTCCGTCGGCGTTGTAGTACGCCAGCTTCTTGTTCAGCACCGAGTCGGTGCGCTTCTGCAGCACTCCGCTCAGGTGCGCGTCGATGGTCACTATGTCGTGGTAGAGGTCGTAGAGGCGTGCTCGGTTGGGTGTTGTGATGCTCTCGGCTCGTTCTATGGCGGCCTTGAGCGTGCCCACGTCCTTGCGGTTGCGGTCGGGCGATACGAACGTCATGTCGTTCACCACCAGCACCGGCTGTTCTTTCTTGACCTGCTGGTCTGTGTTCTTGCGTTTCTTCATGTCTTTATGCTTTGCGTGTTATGGTCTTGACGTTGGCCAGACGTGTGTTCAGCTCCTCTATCTCTTTCTTCAGCTGCTCGTTCTGAGCCGTGAGCTCGCTGACCTTGGCGTTGAGCTGCGCATTGTCCTGGCGGAGGTGCAGCACCTCCTCGTATAGTTCCCTGTTCTTCTCGGCCAGCATGTCGATAGATTTCTGCAGCTCGCCGAGAAAGTCGTTGCGCTCCTTGCGCCGTCCCACCAGCCATCCAGCCACGCCTGTCGCTACCGACACTATGTAAGGGATGACGTCTGAGAATCCTACTGCAGATTTTGTGTCCATTGGTTCCATTGGCATTATGTTTTCTGTTAGAGACGCGCCATGGCACGTCTGTACTGAAATTGATTAATCACGTCTGTACGTCAGAAATGGTTCGTCCGTTTCGGGTTGCTGCTCCAGCTTGCCGAGGGGTTGCTCTCGTCCTCCGGTGTCTCGGGATCGTCCTGGGCGTACGGCAGAGACACGTCGTTCTTGCCGTCGCGTATGTCGGCGAGCAGCGTGAGGCAGTCCTCATAGTCCTTGCGGAACAGTTCGAGGTCCACGTTCGGGTTCGCCAGCCGCACGAGGTAGTATGAGGCGATGATCTTCACGCACTTCTTCACCAGCTCGCTGTTGTAGGTCGGAGCCGTGTCGCCGTCGCCGAAGATGGCTGTCAGGTCGTAGCGCGTGAGGTAGGACTTGACCAACTCCTCGGCTGCGAGTATCTGCAGCTCTGCCGCGGAAGCGTCGCCACGGGTGATGGTGTTGATTATCTCCGGATAGAGGGAAGTCTTTCCCAGTTCTTCAATGCTTACTATCATTTTGTATGTTTTTTTGGTAGAGACGTAGCATGCCGCGTCTGTACAGGGTTTAATCACCATTTGAGTTTGTTTGTCCGCCTGATCATCTCCACGCCGCCGGCGGTGTCAGCCGCGTCGTTCTCCCTGAGCAGGAACACGCCGCCTTCCACCATGTCGGGGCCGTCCATTTTCTTCTGCCGACGAGATGCGGAACGGAACTGGGCGACGAGCCTCTTCATGCCCGGGTCGTCCTCCTCCTTCTGGTTGAAGATGAGATGCCCGAGTCGGTTGACGGGTTCCAGCGTTCCCTCGATGCGGCTCCACTTCTCCGGCTTCTTGCGCGCGTCGGGTGTGATGGGCAGCAGCACGCCGCGCTCCTCGGACATCTTGTGGATGAGCGGCAGGAACACTTGTTCGTAGAACGGGTCCTGCAGTGTGTTGTTCTCGACATAGACACGCACCTCGACGGCTTTCTGCTGCAAGGCGTAGGCGTAGAAGTCGAAGAGCGTCTCGATGAACCTCACGGATGACATGGTGTCCACCGCCGCGCGCACGACGAAGTAGTCCATGCCTTTCTTCATGAGCAGTCCGACAGCCTTGTCGCTGCCCGACGTGCGGTCCTTGTTGGACGTTGACGGGTCGGCGTAGATGAGCACCCGTCCGCTGTCGAGGCGCGGCACACGTCCGAAACGTATGTCCTTGAATGTCTGCCCCTCGTCCATCGGGTTGTTGAAGTATTCCTTCTGCGCGCTCTCGTAGCTGATGAGCGAGAGCACACGGTCGATGTCCGCCTCGGTGTTCTTCTCGGGCCACGAGGACTTGCCGTCCTTGTCGCGTATGTTCACTATCTCGAACTTGTCCGCCTTCTCGGCGAGGCGCTTGACGGCGCAGTTGTCGTGTATGACGTTGCCGTTGACGAGTATGCGTGTGGGTGTGGATATGGAGCGCGTGCCTATGAGCGCCTGCTCTATCCAGTTGACCTTCTTGGTCATGATGTCCTCGTTGCGGCATTCCTCGTCGGTGTCGATGTCGTCTATCAGTATGAAGTCCGGGCGCACGTTGTCCTTTCTCGTTCCACGCGGCGACTGTCCCCATCCGAGAGCCCGGAACGAGCATCCCTTCTCGATGACGAATTCCGAAGCCGTCCACTGTCCTATGCGCTCCTGGCGTCCGTAGTCGTTGATAAGGCGGTTGTTCGCCTCGAAGCACGCCTTGAACGGCAGCAGAAGGCGCTCGGCGTTCTCCTGCGTGTTGCTCACGAGCAGCACGTTCCTCACCTGTCCGGTCATCGCCAGGAAGATTATCTCCATCATCGAGCGCGCCGACTTCGCCAGCTCACGGCTCCACGCCCTCACCTCATACCACTCGGGGTGAGTGAGCAGCCTTTGTGTGGCGCGTCTGTGAAAAGCGGCAGACGGAGCGGTGCAGTAGTTCGGGAAATAGTATTTGAACCATTCCTCCGGCTCGTTTTGCTGTCTGTTCATACGCCTGATGCGCTCAGGCACGGTCTCGGAATGATCGACAGGAGTAGCACTCCTAAAGCTGTCCCTGAACCGCTGCCACGCTTCGTAGTGGTCTGTCGCTGTAGCTTGTCCTATTCTTCGCTTCCCCATTTCTGCTTCTCGATTTGCTGGTTGATGAATGCGTCGAAATATGTGAGAGCCTGTCGGCTGAACTCATAGTCTATCTCAGAGACGAAGGTGATGAAGTCCTTCGCCACGGACATGGTGTCCGCTATGTTGTACTTGGTCTCCAGCGCGGAGATGTCGGCGATGAGCTTGCGCCTTGCGTCCGCCTCCTTGCTCGATGCCACCTTGTAGTCCTCCTTGTCCTTTATCATGCGGTTGAACTCCGCCAGCTCGGCGTAGAGCTCGGAGAGCCGTTCGGTGCGGCTGTTGACGGTGTTCTTCTTCAGCGAGTCCCAGTGGTCCGTCTTCGCCCATCGGCTGACGGTGTTCTCGCTGACCGCCAGCTTCGCCGCTATGTCTTTCTGCCGCCATCCCTGCATGTAGAGGATTTTGGCTATGTCTTTAAGTTCGCTTTTAGCCATGTTTAATCAGTGTTTAATCGTTGTGTCCTCGTATTTTGATTGATCGAACTGTGCCGCTGTTTGGCTTTCTGTGTCCGTCGTGGGTGCCGCCGTCCCGTTGAAGGTGTCCGGCGTAGCCACTGAGTGGGTGTGCTTGTTGTACTTGCTGATTAGGTCGTTGACTACGTCTTTTAAGCCGTTCAGCTGTTTTGTGAGCTCTTCAATCTTCACCAATCCTCCGTTGCTACCTCCGTTGAGCTTCACCTCGTCGGCTGTCAGCTCCACCTTCTGCACCTCAGAGAGCATCACCACGGCGAAGTCGCGCTTGTCGCCGCCGCTGAGGTCGGCCACGAGCACGCAGCTCCCTACCTTGGGCGTGAGCAGCATTCGTGAGTTGTTGCTGTCCTCGGCTATCACGCGCAGCCGCACGTCCTCGAAGACGAGGTCGCCGTAGCGCACGCTGCATGTGTCCCCGCTCACCTTCGTCACCTCGGCGGTGAAGAGTCCGCGGTCGATGTCAGCGCCTGTCAGCTGGCACAATTTTTGTTTTATTTCCTGATAAACGTCCATATAATGAAACAGTTAATCGTTATTATTTCTTTTCTCCTCGCTGCCGCCGGCATCGCTCAGACGCGCATTCCCGGCAACACTATTGTCCGTGGACACGCCGATGTCGATGCCTACCGTCGTCCATATAAGCTTTATTTCAAGGGCGGCCGTTACTTCACCGACGATGCCCACATCACCCAGAGCGGCGACACTACATGGTTCCCTCTCGCTGCCAAGGTCAGGATAGTCAAGGCTAACCCAGACTTCAGACTTTTCTCATGTAGAAAAGCCCCTTTCCCGAACCTCCGCACCCACTGGACGGATAAACAGCCCAAAGAGGCTTGCCACTGGCAGCATGTCGATTCGCTCGAGGACTTCACCGTCCAGTTCTTCGACGAGTGGCCGGGGTGTATCGAAATAGACACCACGGTTACTGCCGACAGGGCGGAGTTCTTTAAGTAAGCCGTCTTCCTAACGACACCGTCCTTTTTCCACCCGACGACGAGAACTCCACCTCCGTGCCTGTCACGTAGTAGGTGCCGTCCTTCTCGGGATATTCCACGTCGTGCAGGCGAACCTTGGCAGTGGGCGCGACATACGGGATGAGCCATCCTGTGAACGAACCCTCGTAGCCGTCGTAGCTGTACATTCCTATTATCTGCTTGCCCAGACGGTCTATCTCCTTGGTGTCCGACGTGGGCGACTTGAACGACTTCTTCGTTCCGCCCTCGGTGCCGAACTTCACCTTCTGCTCCTTGCCGTTCTTGTCCTTGTAGGTCAGCTCCACCTGCACCTTCTCGTCCTCAGCCTTGCGGTACTTGAGGTTGGCGCTCTCGATGTTGCGCGAGAAGTCGAACCGCACCTCCTCGTCGGACGCCACCTGCGCGTAAGGCGGATGGACATGCAGCACGCCGTCGGCGACGTAAACGTTCGCCTTGAAGTCGTCCTGCACCTTCTTCAGCACATCGTAGCCCGAGGCGTTGTAGAACGTGAACTTGTCGTATTTCGTGTCGTAGTCGCACTCGAGCTTCATCTCTTTGTCGCACGCCTGGATCACTTCGCCGAGCAGCGCCTTCACGGTTACGTCCTTGAACACCTTGTCGCTGAGAGATGTCTTTTTAAACGGCCAGAGAGCGTCGAGGCATTCGATGGTGAGGTTGCCCTCGTCGGTGCCTATCTTGTCCACATAACCCTCGAACTCAGTCCTCAGATCATTGCCGTAGCCGAGCCGTATCTTGACAGGATTGCTAACCTTTATCCTTCCTTCCAGCTTCAGCGTCCTGTTGTGCAGGCGTGCCGGCAGTGTGATGACCGCCGTGTCGCTCAGCGCGTCGATGCTGCGCTTGATTTTCACCTCGTTCAGCGCGTTCAGCCTGTAGTCGCCTATCGTTATGTCGTAGTTCATCTCGTAGGTCATAGGTCGGTGTTTTTAATCAGCAGGTCGAAGTCGTCGTCGCTCACTGCCGTAATGTTGTACTGCTGGTTGTTCTCGCCCTTGGTGTGCGGAAACTCATATCCGGTGATGACAATCCTGCCTATGCGCAGCGGCGCCAGCACAGGCGACTCCACATACACAGGCTTCTTGCCCTCGCAGTAAGCCCTCAGGCGCATCACGTCCTTGTCGGGATAGCCGTCGTCGCCTATCAGCATTCCGGATATGGTGATCTGATAATCCGCCACGCTCCACATCTCCT
>JAEEGL014846275.1_pt1 | contig 19895 bp, 18 predicted proteins | sample 9134231 | NCBI WGS metagenome assembly JAEEGL01 (sample SAMN16246548, study PRJNA631951) | gut metagenome | biome: gut microbiome; feature: rumen; material: fiber-attached | host: Bos | place: Iran: Karaj | collected 2018-10 | reverse complement strand
GTACTTCTGGACCGGTTTTTTGATACGGTCGCGCTGGTCCTGATCCTTTTGCCTGTTGAACTGCTGAAAAAGCGGGAAGTGGCTGATTCGACGCTGCTTTTAACGGTCTTTGTGGTGGTGGCCGTCTTCGCTTATGTGGTATTTCCGTCGATCTATCTGTATCTGAACAGATATCTGATCATGAACAGGCAGTCAAAGGGCGCGATGGGGAGCCTGAAACTGCTGGAACTGATGAATGCGGGATACGAATACGTCAAAAGACTGATCCACGGAAGATATGCCCTTCTGGTGATCTTTTCCTTCGTTGCATGGCTTTTGGAATGCGGGATATTGTTCCTGTTTGCAAAGATCATGCTGCTTGAGGAGAGGGTGGATATCTCCGGATATATTCAGAGCATCGTTTCGGCAGGGCATACACCCCTGATGGACCGGTATGTGACCTTTGGGATCTGGTTCATGGCCTGCGCCACGGTTGTTACGATGATCTATGGTATCGTTAGAAGAGAGCTGTTCTTCAGAAAGGCAAAATAAAGGGAAGAGACGATCATGAAAAAAGCAGTGATCCTATATGATGACAGCAGGATCCCGGAGCGGATGATCAGAAATATTACCGGCAACAAGAGTTTCGGAGAGATGATCTACAAGAGACGATCTCTTAAGGACCGTGCTGCGGCCATTGCAGCCTCCCTGCCGTCCTGTCTTGCTTTTTATGACGGGGAGGAGATCAGCAACGAGCATGCACACTGCGCAGTCATCAAACTGTATTCGGGCATGGTGATCGCAGATGAGAAAGCCTTTGCGATCCTGGTTGAAAAATCTCTTTATGCCAAGGAATGTTATCAGGTTACGGTCAAAGATAAAATAGCAGCAGTTATCTATCCGGATGCGGAGTCATTTCGGGAATCCGAGCCGGAAGAGGAAAGCCGTTATGCGCAGATCGCTTCGGATGCGTTTCTGGATGTGACGAGTGCGGATGCGTTCCGACGTTTCATAACAGGTGGTTTTGATTCCAGATTCTTTAATGAGCTGTCCGGCGACGATCATACAGTCATCAAACATTCTGCCAATGTGGAAAAGCTCCGCAGGGAATATGCGTTCTACGGCCTTTTGCCGGAGGAGATGAAGATGTGGTTTGCCATGCCTTTTTCCTACAGGGAAGAAGACGGCAGGGCTTCCTATACCATGGAACGCTACCACATGACGGATCTGGCGATCCGCTATGTGCACGGCGCGATCTCACCGGAGGAATTCCGCGCGATCATGGAGAAACTGTTTTATTTCATCTCCACCAGAGTCAAAAAGACGGTTTCTGCCGCGGAATATGAAGACTGCGCGGATGAACTCTACATCAAAAAGGTGGAGAGGCGGATCGGGGAACTGAAACAGCATCCGCTTTGCACCAGACTAAACCGGATGCTTTCTTCCGGAAGTGAATTTGAAGATATTGATGCGGTTTTTGCATATTACCGCAGATTATATGAAGAGATCAGGGGCAAAAAGCAGTTCGAGCATGTTCTCGTGGTCGGACACGGGGATCTGTGCTTTTCCAATATCCTGTATTCGCATGATACCTCTTTCATGAAACTCATCGATCCGAAAGGGGCCGAATGCGAAGCACAGCTCTACACGGATCCGTTCTATGATCTTGCAAAACTGTCGCATTCCGTATGCGGCGCCTATGATTTCTTCAACAGTGACCTGTTTGAGATCTACGTGGACGATAAATTACAGCTGAGCGTCAAAACAGACGGCGACAATGAACCGTATATCCGGATCTTCAGGGAATTTCTGGATTCCTGCAAACTGGACTACAGACTGATCCGGCTCTATGAAGCCTCCCTGTTTCTGTCGATGCTTCCGCTGCATATTGACAGGGAGAAAAAAGTTTTGGGCTTTTTGCTCAATGCGATCAGGATCATGAAAGGAATCGAAAATGGATGACCTGACTTTCATCTTTGATATTGACGGTACGCTTTGCCCGATCAAGGGAGCGGACGAAAAGTACGAAGATCTCGTTCCCTACCCCGAAATGGTGGAAAAGATCAGGGAATACAAGAAGCAGGGCGCGAAGATCATTTTTCTGACCTCCAGAAACATGAACAGTTTCAACGGGAACATCGGTCTGATCAATGCGCATACCGCAAAAACGCTGCTGGCATGGCTGGATAAATGGGAGATCCCCTATGATGAGATCATTTACGGCAAGCCCTGGCCGGGGCACCACGGGTTCTATGTGGATGACAGGACGGTCAGACCGGATGAATTCCTAAGCCGCAGTGTGGAGGAATTGGACAGGATCTGCAAGGACAGCAGGTGTAAACAGTAAGAACTGCTACGGGAGTCGATGATGGAGATTGTGATCACCATGGCAGGACTTGGCAGCCGGTTCAGGAAAGCCGGTTATCAGGTTCCGAAATATATGATCGAAGCAAAAGGAAAGAGCCTGTTTGCCTGGTCCATGGAAAGCCTGGAAGGATACGGGAAGAATAACAACTATTATTTTATCGTGCGCGCTGCGGATCATGCCGCGGATTTTATCCGTACAGCCTGTGAAGCGCTTCAGATCGGCAGCTACCGGCTGATCGAACTCGACCATGAGACGGACGGGCAGGCAACAACGGCGCTTTTGGCAAAGGGTTACTGGGATAAAACGGAACCTCTTCTGATCTACAATATCGATACCTATGTGGAAGCCGGACAGATGCATGCGGGACAGCTTTCCGGGGACGGATTCATCCCCTGTTTCCCGGCTCCGGGAGATCATTGGAGCTTTGTGAGGACCGATGCAAACGGGAATGCCGTTGAAGTGCGGGAAAAGGAAAGGATCTCGGATCACTGCACGCTCGGAGCCTATTATTTTAAAACCTGCGCACTTTACGAAGAACTGTACCGGGAGTTTTATGAAGAAGGCAGGGCTTCCTCTTTGACAGGGGCATCGGCAAAAGAACGGTATGTGGCACCGCTTTACAACTATCTGATCGGCAGAGGCGGCATTGTCAGGATCTGCGATGTGGATCCGGAGAAAGTACATGTTTTGGGCACGCCGGAAGAATTACAGGTGTTTTTGAATGAGTGAATCCAATTTCAGAAAACTGAACAGAGAGAATCTGACAAAGGGAATGCGTTATCTGAAGCGGAACGGCCTTAAGAATACGTTTTATAAGGCAATGGAGCGCATGGAGGAAAAAGAGGATCCTGCGGGATACCAGGATCTGCTTTTGAAAGAACGCCCCACGGAAGAGATCCTTGCCAAACAGCGGCAGGAGACTTATACGCACCCTTATAAGATCAGCATCCTGGTTCCCGCATATGAAACGGAAACGCTGTATCTGAATAAAATGCTCCAGTCCGTTGTGAACCAGTCCTATGAAAACTGGGAATTATGCATCGCAGACGGTTCCGCATCCGACTGCGTCAAACGGGCGGTCATGGACTTCGCAGGGAAAACGGGGACGGAAATCGCAGGCAGGATCCGGTACCGGAAGCTTGAGAAGAACGGCGGGATCGCCGTCAATACCAACGCGGCACTTGCAATGGCTACGGGCGAATATGTCGGACTTCTGGACCATGATGACCTGCTTGAACCCGATGCGCTCTATGAGGTGATGAAGGTTCTTTCCGAAAATCTCTGCAAGGACGGAAATGTGTACAGTAACCGCATCCGCGCGCTTTATACCGACGAGGATAAGGTGGATGCGAACGGAAAACGTTTTTTCGAGCCGCATTACAAACCGGAGTTTGATATCGATCTGCTCAGAAGCAATAATTACATCTGTCATTTTTTCGTGGTCAGAACGGAACTGGCCAGAAAAGCCGGCGGATTTCTGGAAGAATATGACGGGGCGCAGGATCATGATTTTATGTTCCGCTGTCTGGAAAACATTCCGGTAAGCGCGGTGGCGCATATTCCCAAGGTGCTGTACCACTGGCGTTGTTATGAGGACTCAACGGCGCTGAACCCGGAAAGCAAGCGCTATGCATATGATGCGGGACTCCGTGCCGTTTCCGATCATCTTAAAAGAAAAGGGATCAAAGCACAGGTGGAGCATACGGCTCACCTCGGATTCTTCCGCGTGATCTATGAACCCGTTCCTGCGACGGTGCGCCATCTGAGCAGGAAACAGTGGGACAATATGAGTACGGAAGAGCTTGAAGCGATCACGGAAGACTATATCATGATCCTGTCAGAGGATCTGAAACCGCTCTCGCCGGATTATCTGTCCGAATTATCCGGCGCGATGAGCAGATATGAGGTCGGCTGTGTCGGCGGGAAGATCTATGACAGGAGATTTCGGATCGAGAGCGCCGGCTTTTCCAAAGGAGAGAACGGAAGATATCTGCCCAACTTTAAGGGGCTGAACGGTCATTTTTCCGGATATATGCACAGGGCCTGCCTGCAGCAGAGAGTTGACGGCGTTTCCCTGGATTGTATGCTGTTAAGAAGAAGCGCGCTTGAACTTGAAAACGGAAAAGCGACGCTGGCATCGAATTATATCGTGCTGTTTGACCCGTACGCAGAGTTCAGAAGGAAGTAGGACGGCCATGTCAGAAGTTACGGTGATCATTCCGAATTACAACGGCGATGCCTACATAGAGAACTGCCTGCAGTCCTTAAAGAAGCAGACCTTCCGGGATTTTGAGATCCTGATCATCGACAATGCATCGGAAGATCACAGTGCGGACTATATTGCTGCGCATTATCCCGAGATCCCGCTGATCAGGCTCAGCCAGAATTTCGGATTCAGCCGGGCCGTGAACGAAGGCATCAAAAGGACAAAGTCTCCGTACCTGATCCTGCTGAACAATGACACGGTCTGTGATCCGCGCTTTGTGGAAGAACTGTATCAGGCGATCGCAAAAGATAAGAAGATCTTTTCGGTCTCCTCAAAAATGCTGCAGATGTATGCGCCGGAGAAGATCGACGGGGCAGGGGATCTGTACTGCGCGCTCGGCTGGGCGTTTGCGAGAGGAAAAGACAGGAGTAAAGCTCTTTACGAAAAGGAAAGCAAGGTATTTTCCGCCTGTGCCGGTGCGGCGATCTACCGCAGGGATCTGTTTGAGCAGATCGGCTATTTTGATGAATTCCATTTTACCTATCTGGAGGACGTGGATGTCGGATACCGTGCGAGGATCATGGGATATGAGAACCGCTATACGCCGAAAGCCATCGTATATCATGCCGGAAGCGGCGCGACCGGTTCCAGATACAACCCGTTCAAGGTCCGGATCGCGGCGAGAAACAGCTGGTATGTGATCTATAAGAACATGCCGGCGCTTCAGATTTTTATCAATCTGCCGTTTCTTTTGATCGGATTCGGGATCAAGGCACTGTTTTTTATCTGCAAAGGATACGGCCGGGAATACCTCTCCGGGATGAAAAGAGGGTATCTGATGTGCGTACAGGGCCGGAAATTTCCGTTCTCCGCGCGATTTTTACCGAATTACCTGAAGATACAGCTGGAACTGTGGATCAATATGTTCCGCAGACTGGCAGGATGATAAAGGAACCACCTTATGATCAAGGATAACCAGAGGATCTTTAACAGGCTTCATGTTGTGATCGATGCAATGGTCATTGCATTGTCCTATCTGTTTGCCTGGTTTCTGAAATTCAAGAGCGGATTGCTGGATTTTGACATGGGCCTTTCGGCGCAGGTTTATTTCGGCGCGCTCTATTTTATCGTTCCCGCCTATCTGCTGCTGTACCAGCAGTTCGACCTTTACGGATCCAAGCGGGCTTCCGGCAGGAAGAGGGAACTCTTTAACATCATCAAATCCAATACCGTCGGTCTGGTTGCCTTTATCGTGGTACTCTACCTGATCAATAACCCCGACTTTTCCAGACAGATGATCTTCATCTTCTGGGCGGTCAACATTGTGGCGGAGACCGCTGTGCGCAATGTGATCCGCTATGCGCTGCGTTTTATCAGGCGCAGGGGAAAGAATCTGAAGTACGTGCTTTTGGTCGGCTATTCCAAATCCGCGGAATCCTATGTGAACAGGATCCGGCTGAATCCGCAGTGGGGATATGTGGTCCGCGGGATCCTGGACGACCATGTGGAGCGCGGGACGATGTATAAAGGCGTCAAGGTCCTCGGAAGGATCGATAATCTGGCTGTGATCTTACCCGAAAACAAGCTGGATGAGATCGCGATCACCTTAAGTCTGGCCGAATACGGACGTCTGCCGGAGATCGTGGAGCAGTGCGAAAAATCCGGCGTTCATACGAAATTCATCCCCGATTATGCCGGTGTGATCCCCAATAAACCCTATACGGAAGACCTGCAGGGACTTCCGGTCATCAATATCCGCCATGTGCCGCTTTCCAATACGCTCAATGCGATCGCGAAACGCGCGGTGGATATCGTGGGCTCGGCATTCGGGATCATTGTTTCTTCGCCGGTCATGTTGGTGAGCGCCATCGCGATCAAACTGACCTCCAAGGGGCCCGTGATCTTCAAGCAGGAGCGCATCGGCATGCATAACAAGCCGTTTAAGATGTACAAATTCCGGACCATGTATGTGCAGTCCGCCGGGGAGGAGAGAAAAGCCTGGACGACTAAGGATGATCCGAGAGTGACCAAAGTCGGAAAATTCTTAAGAAAGACCAGTATTGATGAACTTCCGCAGCTGTTCAACATTCTTGCGGGCAGGATGAGCCTGGTCGGCCCGAGACCGGAACGGCCGCAGTTTGTGGAGAAGTTCAAAGAGGAGATCCCGCGTTACATGGTCAAACACCAGGTTCGCCCTGGACTTACCGGATGGGCGCAGGTGAACGGCCTTCGCGGGGACACTTCCATCGAGAAACGGATCGAATACGATTTATATTACATTGAAAACTGGACAATGGGCTTTGACTTTAAGATCCTGTTCCTTACGGTCTTTAAAGGCTTTGTCAATGAGAACGCTTACTGATGACAGTGGATGTGGTGATCCCGGTCTATAAGCCCGGGAAAAAGTTCATAGAACAGATGAAAGGCCTTGCCGTTCAGACCGTAAAGCCCGGCAAGGTGATCGCGGTCAATACGGAAGAGCGTTTCTGGAAAGAAACCCTGCTTTCCGAAATGGGAGAACAGGCAGCCTCGCTTCTGGAATTGCATCACATTGCAAAGGCTGATTTTGACCACGGAAAGACGAGAAATCTCGGGGCATCGTATTCTTCGGCCGAAGTGATCGTACTGATGACGGATGATGCCGTACCGGCTGACGAACATCTGATCGAAAATCTTCTTGCGCCTTTTGCAGATCCCGAGGTTGCCGCGGTCTATGCAAGACAGCTTCCCGCAGAGGATGCCGGGATCGCGGAACGCTTTTCAAGAGCGTTTAACTATCCGGACATAAGCAGCAAAAAGACACTTTCCGATCTGAACAGGCTCGGCGTCAAGACATTTTTCTGTTCCAATGTCTGCGCGGCCTACATAAGAAAGCATTTTGACGAACTGGGCGGCTTCGTGAACAGCGCGATCTTTAACGAGGACATGGTCTATGCCGCTAAGATGATGGATCACGGATTTGCCGTTTACTATGCGGCTGAAGCCAGGGTGATCCACTCACATGCCTATTCGAACAGGCAGCAGTTTTTAAGAAATTTTGACAATGCGGTGTCTCAGGCACAGCATCCGGAGGTGTTTGGCAGGGTAAGATCCGAGTCGGAAGGGATCCGGTTCATCAAAACGGCATTCGGCTATTTTGCAAAGAACGGCAGGCCGTTTGCGATCTTTCCCTTTCTGATCAATTCGGTGTACAGGTACGCCGGATTCAGGCTCGGAAAAAAATACCAAACGCTTTCCCACGATAAGATCCTTCGCAGCACGATGAATCCCGGCTATTTTGAACGGATGTGGCGCGAAGAAGAACAGCAAAGGTGATAAGTAATGTCGGATAACAATCAATATGAAGAGATCTGCCATATGTGCCGCAGAAGCGAGCAGAACGCCGGGAAGATGTTTCATCTGCCCAATCAGATCTGCGTCTGCGAGGACTGCATGAAAAAAACGATGTCGGCCATGTCCAGATTCGGGTTTGCGCCGATGCCGGAAATGTCGCATGATGAACTGCAGACATTGATCGACGGTGCGCAGGCATTTCAGATGCCGCAGAGTCCGGACGGTATGCCTGATTTTCTGCAGGCGGCACAAAACGGTGAAGGGGGCGGCGGGGAAACCGTCGAGCCGGATCCGGAAGATGCGCAGAAGAAGCCGAAACAGTCTCCCTTCGGGAACGGGTTTCCCAATATCAGTTTTCTGAATATGGGAGATCTGCAGGGCCTGATGGGCGGAGGCCAAAAGGTTAAGAGAAGGAAACCGGACGAGGAAAAAGTCCCGATCATTGATATCAAAGACATTCCGCAGCCGCACAAACTCAAAGAGATGCTCGATGAGTATGTGGTCGGGCAGGAGCATGCCAAGAAAGTCATCTCGGTTGCCGTTTACAATCACTATAAACGGCTCGCAGCCGAGTGCATGAAGGATGAGGAATTTCCGGACAGTTTAAAAAGCGTGGAGATCGAAAAATCAAACATGCTGATGATCGGGCCGACCGGATGTGGGAAAACCTATCTGGTAAGGACGCTGGCCAAACTTCTGAATGTACCGCTTGCCATCGCGGATGCAACTTCCTTAACGGAAGCCGGTTATATCGGCGATGACATCGAAAGCGTTGTCAGTAAACTGCTGGCTGCCGCGGACAATGATGTGGACCGCGCGGAATCCGGGATCATCTTTGTGGATGAGATCGACAAGATTGCCAAGAAGAAGAACACCAACAGCCGCGATGTGAGCGGGGAAAGCGTCCAGCAGGGAATGCTGAAGCTTCTGGAGGGCGCCGAAGTGGAAGTTCCCGTCGGGGCCGGTTCCAAAAATGCCATGGTGCCCCTGACGACGATCAATACCAAAAATATTCTATTTATCTGCGGCGGCGCGTTTCCGGATCTGGATGAGATCATCAAACAGCGCTTAAGAAAGCAGACTTCGATCGGCTTTAACGCGGAACTGAAGGATTCGCTCGACAAGCGGAAGGACATCTTAAGCGAAGTTACGGTCGAGGATATCAAAAAATACGGGATGATCCCTGAGTTTGTCGGCAGGATGCCGATCATTTTTGCCCTGCAGGGACTGGGGGAGGAAATGCTCGTCGATATTCTGACCAAGCCGAAGAATGCGATCATCAAACAGTACCGGAAGCTGCTGTCTTTAGACGAAGTGGATCTGCATTTTACGGATGAAGCATTGCTGGAAGTGGCCAAAAAGGCAATGGAAAAAGATACCGGCGCGCGTGCCCTGCGCTCGATCATAGAGGATCTGATGCTGGATATCATGTATGAGATCCCCAAAGACGACAATATCGGAAAAGTCACGATCACGGCGGATTACATCCTCGGAAAGGGCGGACCCGTGATCGAAATGAGAGGAAACTGAGGCGCACCTGTTTCCGGGTTTGAACGGAAATGGCCGCTGTTTAGGAATAAAGGAGTGGATGAAAATGAAATGGTGTCCGAATTGTAAAGAAACACGTCCAGAGGATCAGAGATTCTGCAATCATTGCGGTACAGCACTTGTTGAGATGGCACCGCAGCCAAGACCGCAGCCGCAGCCGGAGCCTGAGCAGAGACGGGAAAAGAAGGGGATCAGTACACCGGTCATCATTCTGCTGATCGCGGCAGCCTGCTTTGTTGCAGTGGGATTGTTTGTGGGCGGATTTTTCCTGACCAGATTTCTGGTATCTGAGGAAAGCCCCCTGAAAGCGTTTTCGAAATCGAATAAAGAGAGCGCTGCGGAAGCGGTCATTACGGAGGATGACAGCGAATACACTGCTGAAGAGGAAGAAGATACGGAAGTGATCGAAGAAGACGGCGGAACTTCTTCCCCGGTGATCGAAGAGGAAGAGACTGCTGAGCAGATCACAATGGAAATGCCGGAACCCACGCCGACACCCATTGTCTGGGGGGAAGTAAATTTCAACATGGATGCTGAACAGGCGGATATCGAGAAATGGGTGAGAGACTGCAGAAACAACAAAGATCGCTACAACAGATATGAGGACGGGGACATCTACTGTTATAAACAGAGCGGAACTCCCGTGATCGTCGGCGCATCGGATTCTGTCGGCGGCTGGAAGTATAACCGGGAGTATGTCGGTGTCGCCGAATATTATGCGGAACTCGATGACGGTGTCCGGGTTGTACAACAGTTTTATTTTGAAGGCTCCAACCTGTTTCGTGTGATCGACGAGGACGGCGTGCATGATTATGGTTGTGAAGGTTGGGAAAAATATGACGAACTGGGCAAGCAGCTGAAGGAAGACCGGAAAGAACTGTTGGAACGTTTTTACTAAAAATCATGTGATTTTTACAGGAATAGGCTTTACAAGTCGACATAAAAAAGATATTATGTAACATATGGGTATAATATGTAAACCAATCAGTGCAGAAAGGGGATAGGTTATGAGTTTGGTATTAGTGATCATTCTGTTCATCATCCTGGCAGTTGATTTTCTGATCGCTCTTTTCGGAAATGTCTGTCCGCACGCGGAAGGAAAGGACAAGGAGAGGATCTTAAGGCTCCTGCAGCGCTATGCCGTGATCTTCGGCGGATATGCCGCTGTCGGTCTGATCGCATATTGCTGCGGCAAATACTATCCGAGCATGGAATACATCGGCGGCCTGTTGCTGGATCCGATCTTCCGTTATGCGATCAGTCTGCTTGACCGCCTGAAACTTCTGATGATCCGTCCGAAGAAAGACGAATGCAGGGCGGAAAAAGCTGAGGCGGAAAAAGAAGTCAAAGCAGCGCCTGTTGAGAAAGCGGAGAAAGAAGCGAACACAAAGCGCGTTGTTCCCGCCAAGGCAGCGCCCGTTAAGAAGGCAGAACCCGTGATGATCGAGATCGAGCCCGTGGTCAAGGAACCGGTGATCAAAGCATCCGCTGAGAAACCGAAAGCGAAACCGCGCGCACGGAAAGCTACGAAAGCATGAGTTTTTATTCAATATCTTTCCTGATCTTTATGGTGGCAGTATTCCTTTTTTACCGAATACTGCCACATCCATACAGATGGGTTGCATTGCTTGCGGCAAATGCGTTGTTTTACGCAAGCTTTGAAGCCCGTTTTCTTTTGCTGCTCCTGCTTCTGATGGCAGGGTCGTATTTTGGCGCACTTTTGATCGAGAAACACCGGGAGAAGGCGAAACAGATCCTGATCGCCCTTGTCGCGGTGCTTGTTCTTTGTCTGGCATTCTTTAAGTACGCGAACTTCACGCTGACGAGCATCGAAAAGATCCTCGGCCTGTTTGCGATCCCGTTTACGGCGCCCGCATTAAAGATCCTGCAGCCGGTCGGGATCTCTTTTTTCACCTTCCAGATGATCGGCTATCTGACAGATGTCTATCGTGGAAAAATCACGGCATGCAGGCATTTCGGAAAATATGCGGTGTTTGCTTCCTTTTTTGCGACGATCACATCCGGACCGATCGAGCGGGCAGGGCATTTTCTTCCCCAGCTTGAGGAGGACACCCCTTTTGACTATGAGCGCACGGTTTCCTATGCATCGATCCTTTTGATCGGTCTTGTCAAAAAAGTTGTGATCGCGGACACGATAGCAAAATATGTGGACAGTGCCTACAACAATCTGCATGCATGCAGTTCCGCTTCGATCCTTCTTGCGACACTGCTGTTTGCCATGCAGATCTACTGCGATTTTTCCGGCTATTCAGATATGGCGGTCGGGATCGGCGGATTGCTGGGCTTTGATCTGATCAGGAACTTTAAGCAGCCTTATTTTGCCTGCTCCGTAAGAGAATTCTGGGCATCCTGGCATATTTCCCTTTCCACATGGCTTAGAGACTATGTGTACATCCCGCTTGGCGGTAACCGGAAGGGGACGCTCAGGCGGAATCTGAACCTGATCCTCACATTCTTAGTCAGCGGCCTATGGCACGGGGCGAACTGGACCTATGTCGTCTGGGGGCTGATCCACGGGGTGGCGCAGGTCGGCGAAAATACGGTCGTAAAGCGAAAAGAATCGAAGGAATTAAGCGGCGCAGTCCGCTTCTTCAGGTGGCTGGTCACGTTCCTCATCGTCTGCCTGGCCTGGATATTCTTCCGCGCAAACAGCATCTCGGATGCCTTTTACGCCCTTACCCATCTGGTCACCGCCGGAGAAATAAAAAATACATTCTTAAACCTCGGCATGTCGGCTGTTTCCGTCGTAAAGGTCTTGGTGATGGCAGCGGGCCTGACGGTTTATGATCTCTTCAGCAGGAAACAGGATCTGATCCCGCTGTTTAGAAAGCAGCATGTGATCTTCAGGTGGGCCGTTTATGTGATCTTCGCGGTACTCGTCATCGTCCTGAAGATCCACAACGGAACCGACGCCAGCTTCATATACTTCAAGTTCTGATCGAGCGGTGCAGGAATGTGTATGATCATACAACCGGGAGCTTGCTCTCGAAGTTGTGTGATCATACATATTCCTATAGCGCGAAAGCGCGTGATGAGCAACACGAAGTGTTGCGAATTGCACCGCGAGAGAATAAAGGCGTAAGTGATGAAAAAATTTCTGCTCAAACTCGCGCTCTTTGCCGTGATCCTGACCGCGATCTTTGCACCGGTCAATATCGCGATCGACCCGTACAACATCTTTCACTATGATGATCCGGTCGACAACGGCGTGGAGCCGAACAAAAACTTCATAAAGACAAAATACATCCTGCATAACAAAGAAAAGTTTGATTCTCTGGTCTTCGGATCCTCAAGGGCAGGCTTTCTTGACGTGGAAACGATCCCGGACGGAAGGTACTACGATATGTGCTACTCGGAAGGCGTGGTCGCCGAGCATGTCGATACGCTCAAAGTCCTGATCCACGGGGGCTTTGTTCCCAAAAACGTGCTGGTCATGGTGGACGACATTTCCTGTTTCGTGGATCCGAAAATGCATGAAAACATGCTTTACCGGGTTCCCTATCCGACCGGCGGGCCGGTTTCATGGCTGGAATTCTATGCGAAATACTGCGATCTGATCACAACCTGGGAATCTCTTTCCGTGATGCGGGAATACAGAGAGAGCGGGAAAGCGGATCCTGATTTTGCCGAGCGCTTCAGAAGGACCGGTACGGAACGGCTCGACAAACCGTCGGAATTTGACGGTACGGACGGTATGGGACATGAGCTGCCCGGATATGCGGCGGCCTACTATTCGCTGCGTCTTAAAGAATCCGTTGCCGATATGAAAGAACTCGTAGAACTCTGCAGACACTACGGGATCAACCTGAAGGTCGTGACCAATCCGCTGTATTATAAGACCTATGAAGTCGCCTGCGAAAACGGCTACCTCGATTACCTTTATGAACTTGCGGGGGTTTGTGACTATGTGAATTTTTCAAGTATTTCCAACGTGACCACAACCTGCGGCAATTACTATGAGACTTCCCATTTCACGCCTTATGTCGGCTGGGCCATGATCGAGATCACTTATAACGGGTTTGAAGATGATATCCTGAAAGAGCAGGGTTTCGGCTATCCTGTCAACAAAGAAAACAGGGATGAATTTCTTGCGCTGCTGAAGGCACAGCTTACTCATTAAGAAATGATGTTTTTTTTGACACGATATGCTAATATGGATAAGTATGGACCGCTTAAAGAAAGAATCACTTGGAACAGAACAGTCCATTGATTCGTTTGTAGAACAAAAACTGAAACGCTTCAGCCGGATGGAGCATGATTTTGCATCCTTATTTTCCCTGATGTTTTCGGAAGAAAGCAACACCATTTATGAGACCTGCAGGGGGTTTGAAATTGAAAAGCTGACATACGGCCAGGCAAGATCCAACGCCCTGAAGCGGTCTGCTGCTTTGAAAGAGGCGCTCGGAGAACAGAAAAAGGATGCAGTTGTCGGATTATATCAGGCAAACGGCCCGGAATGGATCGAAAATTTCTGGGCGATCCTTCTGATCGGATGCAGGCCGCTGCTTCTCAACATGCAGCTTGATGATGCGTCGTTAAATGAGGCATTAAGATCAACGGATGCGGTTGCCGTCGTTTCGGAAGGAAAAACGTTTCAGCTGCCTGTCGTATTATCGGATTCTCTGAAAGAAACCGTTACAGAAAAAGAGCCGGATGTGTTCGGAAGCGAGATCCTTCTGATGTCGTCGGGGACATCCGCAAACATCAAGATCTGCGCCTATACGGCGGAAGAGATCTATTATCAGGTGCTTGACAGTTATCAGATCATCAGGGACTGTAAACTGATGCGGGGCGCTTACAGAGGCGAGCTCAAGCAGCTGGCTCTCCTGCCGTTTTATCATGTATTCGGCCTGGTTGCCATGTACCTGTGGTTTGGCTTTTTTTCGAGAACTTTTGTGCATCTTCCGGATCTTTCCCCGAAGACGGTCCAGGGTACGATCCTGCGCCATGGCGTGACGCATATTTTTGCCGTACCGCTGTTTTGGGAAAAGATCTATGAACAGGCCATCAGAACGATCAAAGACCGCGGAGAAGCGGTGGAAAGAAAATTCAACCGCGCGCTTGCCCTGTCCGTCAAACTGGACAGGATCCCGCCGCTCGGAAAACTGTTCAAAAAGTTTGCGTTTAAGGAAGTACGGGAGAATCTGTTCGGTGAGAGTATCCGTTTTTTGATCACCGGCGGGAGCATGATCGAACCTTCGATCCTTGCGTTTTTTAACGGGATCGGATACCGGCTGGCAAACGGCTATGGCATGAGCGAGATCGGGATCTGCTCCGTGGAACTGGACCATAGGGCCAAGTACCTGCATGCCGGCTATGTCGGGAAACCTCTGTCCTCCCTGGAATACCGGATCAACGAAGGCGGGGAACTGGAAGTCAGGGGGAAGAGTATTTCCCATTATGTGATGGAATGCGGGTTTAAGAGGACCTGCCCGGACTGGTTCAATACCCATGACCTTGCGGAATGCGAAAATGGTCACTACAGGATCTTAGGCAGAAAAGATGACCTGGTCATCGGACCGGAAGGGGAAAATCTGAACCCGAACCTGGTCGAAGCAGCTCTGCGTACGGACGGGATCGGGGAACTTTGCCTGTTTCAGGCGGAGGGACCGACACTGCTGTGCTCTGTGAGAGGGGATCTTTCGGAAGAAGAATTTGAAGATCTTACTAAGAGACTGCAGGAAAAGATGATCGCTGCAAATCTTGCGGGAAAGATCAAAAAGATCAGCTTTACAACGGATCCGCTTCTTGGCGAAGGGGAATTTAAGTGCAACAGGAGACTGATCCGTGAAAAATACAGAAAGCATGCGTTCCGTCCTTTGAGTGCCGAGACGATCGGAAAGGCGATGAAGGGACCGGATGATCCTCTGTATGAGGAGATCCTTTTGCAGTTTGCAAAAGCACTGAACAAAAACCCCGGAGAGATCTCGCCTCAAATGAACTTTTTTATGGATCTTGGAGGAACGAGCCTGGATTATTTTGCCCTGCTGAACACGCTCCGGGAAACATACGGGATCGAGTTTCCGGTATCCGCGGGAATGAACTTAGGATCGCCGGAGGCGGTCTACGAATACATTAAAACAGAGAGTACCCATGTTCATTAGATTTGTTAACGCATTCACCAAGATCACGGCCTGGCCTGTGCAACGCCTCCTTTTCAGGACAAAGATCCTCTATGAGGACAGACGCGTACAGGGACGGCGGATCAAAGGCAGCGCGATCATTATTTCCAACCACACCTCGGTTTATGACTATGCCGTGATGCTGTTCGTTTTTTTCAGCAGGACATTAAGGTATCAGATGGCAGAGGTGCTGTTTGAGAAAAAACCGCTCGGGTACTTCTTAAAAGGACTCGGCGGGATCCGCGTTGACAGGAACAATTATGATTTTTCCTTCCTTGCGCGCTCGGAGAGGATCTTAAGAAACGGCGGTGTCGTCGGGATCTTTCCGGAGAGCAGGCTTGCAAGAAAGGGAGAGGAGCGTCCGCTCCCGTTTAAACCGAGCGCGGCTTATCTGGCTCTGTCAGCGGATGTTCCCGTTATTCCCGTTTATACCAACGGCTGCTATTTCAGCAGGCACCGTGCCGTGGTCCTGATCGGGAAACCGATGGATATCCACGCTTATACCGACCGGGTAAGCGGCGAAAAGGAAAAGATCGAGGCACTCACCAAGGCTATGCGGGATAAGATCATCTCACTCGAAAAGGAATACCATGAACGCTGGAAATAAGAAAGGCAGACCACGTACCCATCTGTTTTATGATTTTGTAAAGATCACAGCGGCGCTTCCGGGCGTGGTGGCATTCAGACCGAAGTATCTTTATGAAAATGAAGCAGCAAAAAAAAGGATCCGTGGCGGGGCGCTCCTGATCGCAAACCATTTCGGCTTTTTTGATCCGGTTTATCTGCAGTTTGCCGTGTGGTACCGCCGTATGCGTCAGGTCTGTCTGCAGCAGTTTTTTGACAGCCGCGCGGGATGGCTGTTCAGGGCGGTGCACTGCATCCCGGTGGATCGCGACAATATTGGCATGGATTCCATCCGGGAGATCGTTACCAGTCTAAAAAACGGTGAAGTGGTCGGGATGTATCCGGAAGGACACATCAATACCGAAAATGAGGATATCCAGACATTTAAGTCCGGGATGGTCCTGATGGCGCTTCAGAGCGGATGCCCGGTCATTGCGATCTATATGAAGCCCAGAAAACACTGGTATGAGCGTCTGGTCTTTGCGATCGGAGAACCGGTCGATCCGCATACGGTCTGCGGGGACAGAAAAGGGATCGCGGCCATCGAACAGATGACGAGAGTACTGAAAGAAAAAGAGGAATCTTTAAAAATATTAGCGTCGGAGGGAAAAACATGAAAACACAGAGTGCAAAGATCTGGGAAAAATACACGGATGCCGTGACTTTTTCAAAGATCCGGGACATGGACAGCGTTGCGCAGATGTGGGAGTCGTGCGTTAAGGAATATGCGGACAGGATCGCCGTTTCGGATAACGGGGAAACCTATTCCTTTTCACGGATCGATGAAGAAGTAAAAAGATACAGAACACAGTTTGCGGATCTTGATAAGGGAGACAGGGTCGTCCTGCTGATCCCGAATTCCTATGAGTTTGTCCGCGCGTTTCTTGCAGTTACCACACTGGGACTGACCGCGGTCATTCTGCCGGTCCAGCTGGATCCGAAGGCGGTCTTTGGCTGCTGCATGAAATTCGGCGCAAAGAAACTGGTGTATCAGAAATCGATGCAGGATAAGATCGATCAGGTCCTTGCGATCAAACCGGATCTTTGTGTCGTGAAGGCAGAGGAGATCCCCGAAGAAGAAACGGATGCGGCTTTCGTTGCGGGAACGGATCCCTGCGTGATCATGTTTACGGGTGGAACGACCGGGAAGAGCAAGGGTGTTCTGCTTTCCAATGCTGCCGTGATGCAGGGAACGGTCAACGGCTGCTACGGATACAAGGATGTCTTCTTCCAGCGTTATCTTCTGATCCTTCCGCTGAGCCATGTGTTCGGCCTGATCCGGAACCTGATGACTTCCTTATATACCGGAAGCGATCTGTTCATTTGCAGGGACAATAAGGATATGTTCCGCGACATTGCAGCTTTTAGGCCGACGGCTATGGTCATGGTCCCGGCGCTGGCAGAGATGGCGCTGAACCTTTCGGCAAAATTCGGACGCAACATGCTGGGTGACGACTTAAAGACGATCATCTGCGGAGCAGCTCCCGTTGCGCCGTACCTTGTCGGCGCCTATCATGAGAAAGGGATCGCGCTTCTGCCCGGATACGGTCTCACGGAATCGGCGAATCTGGTATCGGGAAATCCGGAAAGCCTGCGCTTAAGCGATTCCGTCGGCCTGATGTTCCCGAATCAGGAATACAGGATCGAGGACGGGGAACTGTGGCTGAAAGGCAGAAACATGCTGGAGGGCTATGTCGGCGAAGAAGAAAACGATTCCTTTGAGGACGGCTGGTTTAAGACAGGAGATCTGGCCAGAGTCGACGAAGAAGGTTATCTTTACATTACGGGCCGCATCAAAGAGATCATTGTGCTGCCGAGCGGTGAAAATGTATCGCCCGCCGAAGTGGAAGCGTACTTTAACGCCCTGGAATTCGTACAGGATTCGCAGGTGTTTGAGGATCAAAATGACAGGGGCGAGACGATCCTTGCCTTAGAGATCGTGCCCAGACAGACCGTCCTTGCAAAACTTCAGAAGGATGATCCGGCCGCATACATGATGGAAAAACTCGGCGAGGTGAACCGCACGTTGCCGGCATATTGCCAGATCGGAAAGATCGTGATCAGGGATCAGGATTTTGAACGTTCACCGAGCATGAAGATTGTGAGATATAAGAAATGAAACGGGAAGAGATCAGAGAAAAACTAAAACAGATCTTATTTGAGACGGATGACAGAAATGCGGATCAGGTACGGGACTGCTCGGAGGATTCCGATCTTAGGACCGACCTGGGCTTATCGTCCGTCGGGATGCTTTACATGGTTTTTTCCATCGAAGAAACCTTTGGTGTCCGCTTTGAAAATGTATCCATGAATGATTTTAAAACATTGGGTGATGTCATTGACTACCTGGAAAACAAAACAGAGGAGGGAAAATCAAAATGAATTCTTTTGAGATCATTGCAGACGCAACCTGTGATCTGACGGAGGGGATGTTGCTGAAATACGGGATCAGGGTGGTGCCGGGACATCTGAGACTGCCGGACAAAACGGAGCATCTTTCGTATCCGCGCTGGGATCTGTTCACAAGAGAGGAATTCTATGCGGATCTGAAGAAAAGACCGAATGAATACAGCACTTCTCCGGCCAACGTGGAAGAGTTTGCGGCGGCGTTTGAGGAGGTTTTAAAAGAAGGCAAGGATATTTTGCTGCTCACGATCTCGGGCGGCATCAGCGGTGCTTTTAATTTCGCAAGACAGGCAGCGGAACAGGTAAAGGAAAAATATCCGGACCGGAAGGTCTGCTGCGTGGATTCCATGCGTTTCGGACCCGGTCACGGTCTGATGACGGTGCATGCCGCAAAACTTCGGGAAGAGGGCAAAAGCATCGACGAGGTGGAAAAATATCTTACGGACAACAAAAACCGTTACCATCAGGCGGGCTGGCTCGATGATCTGTCTTTTGTTGCAAGCAAAGGACGCATCACGCACCCGAAGGCATTTTTCGGAACGCTTGCAGGTGTCAAGCCGATCGGTGAATTTGACTATAACGGCCTCACGACCGTGATCGGTAAGGTCAAAGGCGCCAAGACTGCTTATGCCGTTTTGATGAAATATATTGAAGAAACGATCGAAAATCCTGAGGAACAGACGATCTTTATCGCGCAGACCAATCGTCTTCCCCAGGCGGAGGAATATAAGAAGATGATCGAGGAGAAGTTCCATCCCAAGGCGGTTCTGATCCATGATGTGCATCCTCTGTGCGGCGTCAACATCGGTCCGGGACTCATGGCGGCATATTATGTCGGCAAGCCCATCTCTTCGGATCTTTCCGCGGAACGTGCCATCTTTGAAAATGCGGTGCAGGAGGTTTCCAAATGAAAAAACTGACGAAAAAAAGCCAGATCCTGCTCTATGCAGCCGCAGGCTTTGGTGTGAACATGCTGAATCTGATGATGAATTCCTACCTTTGCTCCGCTCTGCTCGTGGGCGGATTCGGCGAGGCTGCAATCCCGTACCAGACGTTTGCAGGGAAGGACCTTGTCATCGCGGGTATCTGGGCAGTGTTTGCATTTATCGCCAAAGTGGTGGACGGCGTGATCGATGTACCGATGGCGGCATTTACCGATTCTCTGCGTTCCCGCTTCGGCAGGAGACGTCCGTCGATCCTGTTCGGGATGATCCCGATGATACTGGCGTTCCTGCTGTTCCTTGTGATCCCGGATCCGAGCGGGGCCTCCATGCTGAACACGATCTAT
>JAEEGL014465985.1_pt1 | contig 19895 bp, 16 predicted proteins | sample 9134231 | NCBI WGS metagenome assembly JAEEGL01 (sample SAMN16246548, study PRJNA631951) | gut metagenome | biome: gut microbiome; feature: rumen; material: fiber-attached | host: Bos | place: Iran: Karaj | collected 2018-10 | reverse complement strand
GTCTGTATTCTCCCTATTACTGTCAATGTAGGGTCATCTATTATTCCTCTGCCACCATAATATACATTTACGTTCATGGTTTATCCTCCATAGAATAATGATAGGGCTTATCTATTTTAACATAAACCACCTGCTTCCCACAATTACTTATATAATATATTGGTGCTGCCCAGACGTATTTCATCCCCTTCCATCAGTCTTCTTTTTTCATAGGGAGCAAGCCTCAGTCCGTTCTTGAAAGTCCCGTTCGTGGAGTTGAGATCCTCGATCATATAATCGTCATTTTCCTTTGAAATTCTTGCGTGAAGCCTGCTGACCATCCGGTTGTCTATAACCACATCCGCATCTTCTTTTCTCTTCCCTATCACTATCGGAGTGTCACCCAAAACCGCCAGAACAACCCCGTCTTTGTCGAACAGCCTGCGCTTTGTATCCTTTGCCTCCGCAACATTTTCCATATATATCGTCCTTCCGTACACTTCCTCTGCGGAGGCTTCATCGTCATAAGTTACCGCTTCCTCTGAAACCATGGATAATTCATTTCCAAACTCCATGGCGTAGATATTATCTTCTCTTATGCGGTCTCTTTCCGCCCGGTCTTTTCTTTTAGCGCCGTCGAGAAAAGAAAGGAGACCTTTCCTTTCGCCTGCTTTGTGCTTTTTGGATTTGGGTTTTTCGGTATTTTCGACAACTCTGAATTCGGGTATATCTTCATTTTCATCCAGATCCCTCTCATACAGTTCGGCCTGATCCATACTGATAACATTCTCTTCATTTCTGTTATCGATTCTGTTTTCTTCACGCTTTTTGACCGGAGTAATGTTATCAAGTGCAAGAATATCTTTAAACAGTTTTTCTTTTAAGTATGCATCTCCTATTGTTTCGTACTGCTCATAAATACTGTAAACGCAGTTCACCAGCCCTTCATCATCATAATCGAGCTTCTCGATAATAAACTCCAGGAACTGACGAAATCCATTTTCTCCGTTATAGTATGGATAATAAATAAAACTCCACCGATTGTCCTCCAGATCCTGATAAACCTGCTCAGGATACCAGATAACACAATTGTCATCCAGCAAAAAACGGCTTATTTCCTGATATATCCTGTTCAGATTCCAAACAAAATCCTTTACCCATGCCCTGTCGATGGTTTTCTTATTGTAAAACATCTTTGAGATGCTCTGCTTTGAAGTAATATCATAATATAAGTAAGCATCACCGTTTATATATCGCAGGCTACAATCCAGCAGTCCTCTTATCCCGCCTCTGCTCACTATACAATACTGGTATCTCTTATCCTCCGGCTTCTCAGAGAGTTTTACTCTTTGAAAATTTAAGTTCATGCTCTTTAAATACTCTGTCTCAATCATTTTGCCCCCTTTATGCTCCTATCAGATTTTTTATTTTTCTGTAAGTTCTTATCCCAAAAGCCTTATCTATGACCGTTCCTTCTCTTATGGCTCCCGACTCCCAGATATTATCATTACTCCAGAAGTTAAACCCCTTAAACGGGAACTCAAGTGAACCTTCTATCTTAACCAAAAGTTTACCCTTTCCAAAACTGATTGAAGGGTTATTCATCTTCCATGCATAGTAATCTTCGGTATACATATCCGTTATTAATCCGGTCAGGTAATCTACCCGCTCCTGTGGTTTGAGTTTTTGCTTTTCTGTAGCCATCACGGTTATAAGCGCGTAATCCTGCTCCATGAGACATCTGTCATACTGAAAAAACCACATATAGATAACCAGAAGAATCACCCCCATAACAAACGGAAAAATCATAGCAGCTTCTACCGTGAAATATCCGTCTGCCTTATACCTCGTTCTATCCATAAAGACTCCTTTCAGATAAAGTAGTGAAGATGACCCATAAAGCATCTACGAAAGCAAGAAACGGAACAAACGGCATTTGTGTTTTCCTGTTAACCTTCTTGAGAGCAAGCAGCACGATTGATAACAATGACAATAAACCCGAACCTGCACACAATACCAATAGACCGCATATATAGTTCTCCGACAATCCGACAGCACATAGAATAATACCGTCGGCAAGCCCCGCTTTCTTTGAAAACCATCCGATCAGACATAGTGCAAGCCCGGGAAGCAATCCCAGAAGACAAGTAATAACAAGGTTACTTCCGTCATGACATATCAGCCGAATTATCAGGATCAAAACTGACTGAATCCCAATAATGATCAGCAGGAAAATGGGGATTTCCTGCGATCTGATATCATGCACTGCTGCCAAGATCAGCAATACTATCATCAAAATTCTCATAATCAAAAGTACGTAGTGCATGGCTTCCTCCACATCTGCTGCACGGTCTGTGTGTATTCCTTACGGATCTTAAGGACACCGCAGTATAGCTTCTTCTCAATGAAAAGCAGTTTCTGGAATAATGATATTTTCCACCCTCATCACAGATATAAACCACTGCCGGAGCCGCTCCCCATCCGCATAGCAGGCACCTTCCGTATTTTCCGCCGTCCGAGTTGCGTTCTTCTCCGATCGAACTGTATGCTGCAGGTCTTACGGACAATTTCAGGTATGTACAATTGACGTTTGTATGGTATACCTCACTGTCCTTTGTTATATAAACGATCCTGTCATCCTCTTTTTCTTTCCCGTCACCCGATACATCATATCCGTTCCAAAGATGGGCATAATACCGGTTAAACATGCGAAAGCTTATCAAATCTTCCGGCATTATCGGAGGACAGACTTTATATGTCATGGTGATGTCCACAACATCATCTTTAAACAGATCACTTTCCCAGAAACTTAAATCCCCGGTCATTGGAGACCTTTCCAGATAATCATTCCCCAGCTTATCGACAACCTTGTTTTTTATGTAGGTGTATGAGATCACAAGATCTCCGATTTCTCCTGTCAGGGTATTGGCCGTTTCCTTCTCTTCTTCTGTTTTCAGCCCATTATCATCCTCATTTGCAAAAGCATTATGCCCTGTTCTGCCCAAGGACTTGACCGGATCTGACAGAAACGAACCATAATATGAAATCTTCTTTCCCGTGTCCCAGAGGGCAAGGCTGATATTGCTGTGTAGTCTGATCATTTCTATTGATGATGCAAGGTTGACAAAAAATATCAGGAACAACGGAAGCACTATTGCGGTCTCCACAGTCATACTTCCTGTTATGGGATGCAGGAAAGTCTTCTTTATGCTGTTTATCATTTGTCTTATTTTCATGGTTTCTCCCAAAAACGTTTTTATCTTATGCCCCGAAGAAGGTTTATAAACACATAAAGAAGACTTTTCCGCATCCCATACCTCTTCATTCATATCCCTTTTTAACCCGATATGTATTACCATACCCAAAATTGCTGTATGTACTTATTAGAAAATCGACCGTATCTACGCAGGCATCAATGCGGAAGCCGGCATTTCCTTTTGTCAGTCTCACGTCCGATTCGACTATATCCATCGCTCTTGATGTCACCACGCTGTCCGGCAGGATCAGCATGAAAAGTCGCAGATAATCTTCATATTTCAATCCATTCTCATCGCCGCTTGTATCTTCACCCGACAAAGGATTCAATATATTTTCCAGCGTCAGGAACCAATTATCCTGAGTTTTAAACATTTCGATTTTCGATCCGGCCAGAAGACACTTCACATCATGCTGCGCTTCCGCACACGCCCAGATAAGCAGTATCAGCTCGGTATACTGGTCTATAAATTCTTCTGTATATGTATAGATGGCAATAACCGTAGCGAGGATCTTTGCCTCCCCTTTCTTTTCATCATCTCCGCAGATATATGCGTAGCTCTCTACAAACCTTATTCCCAATATCATTCCAACAACGGAAACAAGATTGTCTATATCCGCATCCATTCCGGCGATTATATATTCTATCTGGTACCTAAGTGCATCATCCATATCTACATCGCGATAATTTCCCATATACTTCATCAGGTATTCACTGAAAACAAACCTTTCAAGAACTTCCTCGACGGCACTCTCGTCTTCCATCTTCAGATTTCCGCTGCTAATATAACCGGCTCTTTTTCTTCCGGAAAACAATTCTGAAGTGTTAATAACATTTTGAGAAAGATCGTTAATATTTTCCACGAACTGATACATTACAAGCGGATTCATTCTCGCTAAAGCTTCGGATGTGGGATTGTACGGCTCATGGACCTCTGTTATTTCTTCCTCGGATTCTTCTATTTCCTCTTCCGTTTCTTCTTCATTATTTTCATTCTCTTTATCCTCGGCTTCCTGCTTTTTCTTCTTTTCCTCTTTTTTCTTTGCCGCCTCTTCCGCTTCTTTCTTTTTTCTCTCGTAAGCTTCTCTCTGGGCCGTGTCTATTTCGGACTGAAGTCCATACATCCTTTCTGTCAGACCTTGATCTTCAAATCCGCTTGCCTCAATGGTTTGTGCATATTCCATCATCTCACTCATCATAGTCAGGCCGATATCATCTTTTATTGCCTCATATGCCCTTCTTCTGAAAACCTTCCCATTATAGTCCGACAAAAACATTGCTCCCTTCGTTTCCACGCTTTCAGGACTTAATCCCAAAAAGTCCCGATAGAAAAATCGGCCGAGAAAAATATCATCACCTGATAGATTTTTAGTCATATAGACTGAAAGATGATCCTCGATATTTTCAAGCGAAGCATTGTCGGAACCATACGAATCCTCAACCGCAAACAGATTATACTGTTTAAGTAATTCGCGATTATATTCAGCCATAACACTGTCTGTCGCAATGGCTACAGCTATTTCCGACTCCATTTTTATTGCGCTGTTTCTTGCGCCTTCTATCAGCGTCAGACACAGGGAGAGAAGAACTGTCATGACAAGAGTCAAATATACCGTCATATATCCTGAAAATAAATTATCCTTCTTTTGCTCCCCCGACATCTTCTCCCCCTCCTTCTTTATTAGAAATTATCCGTACGATCTGTGATCTTCTTGAAGATATTGTTTACGACTTCCTGTATCTGAGTTCTGAAGATTATTACCAGACCGATAAGCACTACGATTATAAGTATGATCTCAACTGTACCCATTCCGTCTTCATCGTTTATCAAATTATCCCAATCTCTCAATCCCATATTTTCCTCCTTCTCTATGATCCCTTAAGGATCCTTTTTGCATCTGACCGCCACATCAAAGATTTATTGATGTAAAGGCAGGTAGTAAAATCATAACCATTACAACAAGCAACATGAGAATCATCGGAAGCAGCAGCTTTGTCACCGCTTCTTCCCCCAGCCTCCTGCAGTTTTGCATTCTTTCAATCACGGCACTGTCAGCTTCTTCCCTGAGTCTTGATAACAGATTTGCGCTGCCCTTTTTCAGATTCTGACCCAACAGAGCGGAAAATCTGATGTATTCCTGCAAGCCGGTTCGTTTTCCGAATCTCTCATATCCTTCCTCTTCCGAAATACCGCTTTTCAGTTCTCTGCATGTAAAAATCATTTCACTGTAAACAGGATTAACCTCCCCCGATCCGCTTGACGCTATCTTGAAAAATGCCGCGCGTACCGTCATTCCGGCTCCGATATAGAGGATCATTTTTTCTATCACATCCGGATAAGCACTTTTCATCTTCTTCTTTTTTTCTTCCACTTTCGAGCCAAGATCTTTGTCCGACATGATAAAGATAATCACTCCAACCAGAACTATTCCCGCAAATACAAAAGTACTGTAATCCGATACGCTCTTTTTCCAGATAATATTTTCCCCTTCATACTCTCCCGGAATAATCCAATCTTCGTTTTCCCTTGAACTCTCCTCCGACTCCCTTAAAAGCTTTTCAAGCGCATAATGTATTTCATTATCCCCTGTATAATCTTTAGGTACTAATGTGAGGAAGTATTCCTTTTCAAACTCCCGATCAAGATACCGCACCGATGCCTTCAGAATAACCTGGCAATTGCTGTCTACGGGAGTGACCGCCCCGCTTCCCGCGGCGATAAGTCCTGTATCGGAACTGCTCCATTCTACGGAGAACGGATAACCTTTTATTGAGGATACAAGGTCTACATTTCCGGTTACGGATTCGAACGACTTATTTTCCGCCAGCAATTTTTTCCCCAATAATTCATAAAACTCCGGGAGTATTTCTTTTATTTCCCGATCTGTGAGTTTTTTCGGACTTAATTCGACAGATATCGGATTTCCTGATTCATCTATGGATGCCTCCAGATCAAGATGTATTGTTTCTCCAGCGTATCCCTCTCGGGTCATCTTCCCGTCCGCTATGACTCCCGCCTGTCTGTCACTGCTGTATTTCATACCCGCAGCAATCACTGTTCCTGCAAATATAACCATCAGTGTAAGTGAAAGTTTCTTAACTACATACTCATCATAAAGAGCTGGAATATTATCGCCCGGATTAAGCTGTTCAAGGTATCCCGTAATCCCATTTTTAACATCCCGGGGGGCGATGGGACTTCCCCTCCCCCTGTTGGGAATCTTATTTTTTATCACTATGATTTCAGAAGAAATCCTGTCGAACACACCCATTATTCCTTTTCTGTATGTTGTTCCTTTATGCCTGCCTGCAAGAACATACAGAAATATATACGCCGCAGCCACGGCTATTGCCACATAATACATACCTTTTCTCCTACATTTCCTTTTCGATTTTTCCCAGGATTTTATCTCCCAGAAAATATGCAAAAACATACACCGCAAGGCATCCGCTCATTATCATTATTCCGTTCATGTTCCCATAAAGACTGTCAAAATAGCCTTTGTTTGAAAATCCGATGTAGAGCACTATAGCGAAAGGAATGATCTTCATAATATTCTGTTCCATCCTTCTTCCGCTCAAAACGGTTCTCATTTCCGCCCTTACATCTATCTGCCTCGAAATTACTTCTGCCGATGTCCGTATAATCTCCGGCATATTTCCTCCGCTTTTCTTTGCAATCGCAAACACTTGAGAAAACTGCTCGATATGTTCACTGCCCGACCGTTCTGAAAAACTCTCCAAAAGCTTCTCCAGCGGAATATTCATGACTAAACCTCTTCTGATAAGTGTAAGTTCAGTTACTATGTCAGCATCTTTCCCGTAAATCCTTATCATGTCGGTTTCACTTTCTCTAAATGCGTTTTCTACCGCATATCCCGCTCTCATGGAAGTAGCGACGGAAGTAATGCATTCCTTGAACTCTTCCTCAAGTTTTTCTTTATTCTTCTTTATACGTTCCTTCTTTTTTCCCAGGTAAAAGAGGACCCCGGGCACAGCCATCGGTATCATGGCAATAACACTTCTGTAAAAAAAATACGAAAGGAGTACCATAATTCCGATTGACTCCGCGATAGCAACAAGTCTCTCACCCTTCTTCCAATTGGGCAGATGATAATCCGGAAGAATAATCTCCTCCTTCTCCCCCGTTAATCTCTTTTTCAGAAATGCCGGCAGATCTAAGTTTCCCCGTCTCAACAAGCTTTTCTTTTCTGATAAGCTTCCCGATGACTTTTCCTTCGAGAGAATTCCCGCACTCTTCAAATTTATATATCTCCCTTGTGATGATTTCTCCGTTTTCATAACCCAATACCTCAGATATTTCCAGCACCTTACGCGATTTGTCCCGCAGTCTTCCCAGATGTACGATTATATCCAAACCCGATGCTATCTGCTGCCTGATAGCCGCAAGCGGGAGTTCTGCTCCCATCAGCACCATATTCTCAAGCCTGGTGAGCATATCATGAGCACTGTTAGCATGACCTGTAGACATACTTCCGTCATGTCCTGTATTCAGACACTGAAGCATATCGACCGCCTCTCCTCCCCTGACTTCACCCACGATGATTCTGTCAGGACGCATTCTTAGAGACGATCTGATAAGATCGCGAATCGAAATTTCCCCGCATCCCTCAACATTGCTGTTGCGGGTCTCAAGCCTGACCAGATTGTCGATTCCCTGAAGCTGCAATTCGGCGCTGTCCTCAATAGTGATAACTCTCTCATCAAACGGAATAAAACCTGAAAGTACATTTAAAAATGTTGTTTTTCCGCTTCCTGTTCCGCCGCTTATAAAGATGTTGTATTTTGCCTTAACCAGGAGCTTTAAAAACTCCGCTGCTTCAGTCGTGATAGAGCCGGTCGCGATCAATCCCTCCATCGTGATCGGCTTATCCGGGAATCGTCTTATCGTAACTATCGGTCCGTTTAGGGCAATAGGATTCATCACTATGTTGACTCGCGATCCGTTTGAAAGTCTTGCGTCTACAATCGGTGATGCCTCATTTACTACTCTGTTACATCCTGCCACTATCTGCTGTATTACATCTCTCAGCTTTTCTTCACTCTCGAATACCTGTGAGATCTTACTCAACTTTCCCTTTCTTTCGACAAATATATTCTCCGGACCGTTTATCATAATCTCCGTTACGGAGGGGTCATCTATGAATTCCTGTAAAATATCCAGTCTTCTCAGGGAATCGAAAACTTCCTTGTGGAGCTGTCTTCTCTGATTGACCGTAAGTAAAGAGATTTCCTTCGTTTCGACAAAAATATCATCAATAACTTCTTTTACTTCCTCGTCGGAAAAATCTCTTCGGAAATCCAGCTTCCCCTGAGTCCTGGTCTTAATGTCCAGGCGCAAAGCTTCATAGTCCAGCATCTTACACCTCCGCCTCTTTCAGCTTTTTTCTCACGAAATCTGCCAGATCTCCGCGAGCATACAGTTCAATGGATGAAGGAAGATAATGAAACTTGGGGAACACAAATCTCGTCGTTTTTTCTATAACATCCCCGTAATCATAATCCGTGAGCATGTTCTCATACTGCATCATCTTAAGCTGCGCATAGGAATCTTCTCTCTGGACAGTAAACACTCTGCTGCAGACTCTTAAAATATCCGGCAGTCCCTGGAGACTGTCTGTCAGGTCCATAACAACATAATCAAACATATCTGACTCACTTATTTTTTTAAGAAGCATCATCCATTCTTTCCCGGATATTGAGAGAATATTCTGTCCGTATCTCACCGGGGGAACAAAAACCGTTCCGCTTACCTGCTTTATCACTGTCTGAAAATGAAGTTTAAATTTTGTGACATCCGAATTAAGAAAATAGACGAGATCCGACAGATCCATTTCTCCTTCTCTTGCCATTATTTCAGCAATCCCCGAATAGTGTTCAAAATTCAGATAGAGAGTTTTTCCTTTTATGGACAATATCTCGCTCATGGTAATAGCAAAGGTTGTCTGAAGTGATCTTTTTATCGGAGAATATACCCCTATGAATTTGGTCTTATTACCTGTACCGGCCAATGCAGGCTGCTCTCCGGCTATCTCGATATATATTTGAAGAAGAATCTGGAGCACACTTTCCGCTGCCTGATACTTATCAATACTGTCCCTAGTATCTTCCGGTCTAAATCCGGATTCGTTCAGTATTACAATTTTTTCGCATTTTAAAGATTTGATCCTGTCGGAAAAAGATCTTTCAGATACCACAAGCAGCGAGATACTCTCATCCTTCTCTTCCGTGATCAGCAGATCTTCGTCCGAATACGCTCTTATCTTCCACGGGATTCCTTTATGACCCTTTATGAAGTCGGACATTTTTGTTGAGTATTCCTCTTCCCTGTCAAAAAGGACAAGGACCGATTCCTTTTCTTTATTCAATAGACACCTCCCCAATGTAGAATTGCGCTCATCAGTATCGGTCCGCTTAAAGCAATACCCGCTCTTTTCTTTTCTTCGCGATTATTCAGGTAAACCCGGGCTTTACGATCTGCTACGCTTCTTTGAACATATCCTGAAAGATATCCGAAACGCTCTCTGATACTTTTTGTTCTGATGATTTTTACAAGCGCGGGAACGGCTGAGATAAGAAAGACGAAAATGACAAATATAAAGGTCTCTTTTCCGGAAAAGAATCCGGCAGCTGATGCTATCAGCTTTACATCACCGCCTCCGAGCATTCCGAACCTGAATAGCGGGAACAATATAAAAGTCACTAATACAATACTGATCGCAAGATCGCCTACACCTTTCCATCCGAAAAAACAATATCTGTATATCAATCCCATTCCGAAAATGACGAAAGGTATAAAGTTGGGAATTCTTCTTTCGCTGTAATCCCATAAACAGGCCACACCCAGAAAAGGGCATAGTAATACCATAGTCTCTCTCCCTCCTGTTAAGTTTCAAAATTGTGATTTTTCGGATGATCGATCCGAAGTGAAAAGAATCCTGTCCGGACAGACTTTGGAATTGCAATATCTCTGCACTGCCCGTTTGAATGTAAAGCTGATTATAGACACAGAAAAATTATTCCGCAAGTACTTTTTTTATTATTTTTTCTTTTCGTGAAAAATGACTATACTTCTTCGCATTTCACAGCATAGAAAAACTCCGATCCCTTATTTTTCAAGGATCGGAGCCGGAGTAAAAGTGCATAAACCATACTTTATCTTTAATTGTTTCAACCTATGATTATAGGATTTGGCTGATCAAAAATTTTCCAACCGCTGTCAGACAAGAAATCCTCTGTTGGCATTGGTACTCAGACTTTCGATCAGTTCATCTTTTCCGTATGTCAGACCTGCGTATACTGTCTGGGAATTGCCCATGACCGGACCGCCGGTATTCTTATCGGTTATCTTTGAATAAGCCTCCCGGAGAGGTTTTATCACTCTTACAACTTCGTCCAGAATAGAACCGTCCCTTCTGGCCTGACTTACAGCTATTCTTCTTATGCAGAAATCGTAAAGTCTTCTGAGGTCACCTGCGGGTTCATATTCCATGTGCAGACTCTCAATCAGTTCACTAATGCATCCCTGGATCCTGGAAACAGCATCGATAAAACCGGTATCTTCCTCACCGCTCTTAAGTGCTTCCTGCGCTTCCTCGACATAATCAAGAGTCATATCGTAAAGGATCACTACCATTTCCGTCGAGTTTGCCTGGGTTATTCTTCTTGTATATGCCTGCTTTTTTTCGTTATTCATCCGTTAATCCCGTTTTCTGATTACTGAAGAAGCTGGAGTACCTGTGAAGGACGCTCGTTAGCCTGTGCAAGGACTGAGGTTCCCGCCTGGACAATTACATTGTATGTACTGTAGTTGGTCATTTCCTCTGCCATATCAACGTCCATGATTCTTGAGTATGCGGCAGTCATGTTTTCTTCAACTACTCCGAGATTCTCGGTAGTAGACTCAAGTCTGTTCTGGTAAGCACCGAGTTTACCTCTGATACTGCTTAGGATACCTGTTGCGTTCTTCAGTCTATCCAAAGCATCTCTTGCGTTTTCGGTAGTGGTAACATCGAGTTTTCCGATTCCGAGATTTCCAAGAGAAATAGCGGGAATCTCAACAGGAATAACCTGTCCCTGGTTGGAACCTACCTGTAATCTCATCGGGCCTATGCCGGTGCACGATACGTTGACAGTACCTACCGATCCGTCTTTGGCCTTTCCGTTATCATCAAAAACGAGACTTTCGTCTATCGCAAATACCATCTTAAAGCCGCCGGCACCCGTCGCGGTTATATAATTATCAGTCATCGACACATTGAGATCCTGGATCTGATCCGTATTCGGCTTGGGACCGGTGATCGTCATATTCGCTTCAAAAGTACCGGTATCCGCATTGATTACGGTCCAGTTTAAACCGGTAACTTTGTATTCTCCCGAAATTACATCGGGACCGTAAGAGCTTATCTTAACCTGGTTATCGTCGGTGTATGCTTTATAATCGAAATTTCCGTCGAGAAGATTCTGTCCGTTAAACTGGGTACTCTCGGATATTCTCTGAATCTCTTTCTTGAGCTCGTCGATTTCCTTCTCGATTACTTCTCTGTCTTCGTCGGTGAGTGTATCCGTTGCTGCGTTTGTCGCAAGCTCAGTCATACGATGAAGCATATCGTGTACTTCGTTCATCGCTCCGTCTGCAGTCTCGATTACAGATATTCCGTCATTGGAATTCTGCTTTGCCACGCCTGTTCCGACAATCTGTCCGTTCATGCGCTTACCCATTGCAAGGCCGGCGGGATTGTCTTTAGCGTTATTGATTTTTAATCCTGAGGAAAGTCTCTCGATAGATTTTGAGAGGGCATTATTACTGTTTGTGAGTGTATTGTTCGCAAGCATAGCGGACACGTTGTAATTAATTCTCATGCGGACTCCTTTCAGTCGGCTAAAACGGCATTAACCGTTATCAGTCACGGAAAACTTCTCCGGCTGCGTTTAAGAAAATCTTCGCAGCACAAAGTAAGAATCTCCTTTCAGATCCGTCTGAATTACTCTCCTTCGCGTCCTTGCTCCGGTTTGTTCTATTGGAAAGCGGCTGAGCGCTCTTTTTTGAATCTCTGCTGACTACAGGTGTTTTCGTCAATGAAATATCCTTAAATACTTCATCACCTATCAGTGACTCGTCAAATATATCGGCAAGATCCTGCAGTTTCTTAACATCCGAGTCGACGTTTTTGATGATATATCCTTCAAACTGTCCGTTAACGGCTCCGAAATATGCTTCCGTATCAGCCTTTCCGTTAAATATACGGATGGACATATGGGGATCTTCTCCCAGAGAACGGAGCGAGATATGAACCTTGGACATCTCCCCGCCGAACTCCATCGGAATAATGTAATCGCGGTCGGAAGTATTTGCGCTTCTTGAAATGCTCATGCAAAGACCAAGCTGCTTTCCTGCCAGCGACATCGCTTTTACATCCAGGTAGCTCTCTGCCTTTAACTCCAGTTCTTCTGTAACACCCTTTAATTCTTCGGCAGCTCCTTCATATTCTTTCTCAAATCCGTCTTCTGTGAGGCTATCTATAAGTCTGCCCGAAAGGTTTTTCATCAGATCTGAATGATTTGTTTGTCCGTTCCTGTCCGTACGGTTCTTGTCCGATAATTTCCTTTCTTCCCTTAAGATATCCTCATAAAGATTACTGTCCCCGTTCATAAGAAGCTCTGTCGTGATAAGATTATCCGCGCTCTTTGTTATTCCGTAATCATCAAGCATTTCTGCGGTTCCTCTGCTAACCGATGCCGCTTTTCTGAGCGCTTCCGCCTCATCATAATATCTGTTCGCCTCAAAGGCTCTGCCTATCTGATCTGTTATCGAAGCCGAAGTTTTTACGATATCCGAAATTCCACCAAATCTTTCATCAATCGTCACATCAACTCCCTTGAGTCTTCTTGTCCGTGCCGCGGACAAAAGATTCTCAAACGTAAGCTGTGCCTGTTCACCGATTACGGCACCTAGGGCTGCTCCGTCATTTTTCTCTATCTGATGGATCATCCTGTATATTCCTATATAGGATTCTCTCTCTTCGGGAGTGATATTGTCCTGTCTCTCAAGTCCGTACAGGAATTCGCTGTAACTTTTTACTTCTTCATCATGTCTTTCGCTGTTCTTACTCTCGAAGTAAAGGTTCAATTCATCGAAGTTTTTCTCAAGCGGATTGATACCTTCCCTTATCATTCTGAGAACAGTTGCGGGAGTCATTTTCTCGATAACTCCTCTGACCTGACTGTCTGCTTCGGATATTACCCTGACGCTCTCTTCGCTTATCGCTGCGCTGTTGTAGCCGAGTATTCTTATCGCGCGAAGGCTCTGTTCGTCGGTTGCAATTCCAAGTTCTTTGGCGAGGGATTCCGCATTCGAAAATGCTTTGCGGATGTTGTCTCCGAGATCCGCTCTCGGCGCGGTCATCATCGCTTCATAGCTTTCGCCGGCCTTTTCATATGTATCCTTAAGGAGCATCCCTTCACTGTGGAATTCTCCGAGAGTAGTGTCTTCCGCGCTTCTTGCGGTAAACATGCCGATGCCGGCAACGGGAACTGTCTTTATCTCGTCGATTGTTCTGCAGGAATCATTCAGAAGCCTGTAACTTTCGACTGCTTTGTTTTCGTTATCATAAAGGTCAGGGAAGTACTTCGCAGCGACCTGTTTTTCAGCTTCCTTAAGAGCATTGATGAATTCCTCGATAGGAGCCGTGTCTATCGAAAAATCACTCTTTAAAAGCTTGATGTTTACTTCGGCGGTCATTGAAAGCCTTATCTCTTCCAGCTGTCTGCGGGATATAAGATTTTCGGCGCTTTCACTTTTGAGTGCTTCATCCGAAAAATAATACTCTTCGAGCTTTAATGCCTTTGTTATGATAGATTCTTTTTCCGTCAGATCTGCGTAAACGGGTTTTTCCCCCGCTTCTATTGCCTTTACGGCCTTCTCCGCAAACGGCTTTTCATCCGCCTGAATTTCCAGGCCTGACAGTTCTTCATATTTTTCTATGTTTTCTTCGGACACGGGAAGACTCCTGTCAAGAAGCCACTGTGCCGATTTCATTTTTTCATTAAATTCATCGTCCGGGATATCCTTACCGGCTCTGATTATATTTTCAACCTGAATTTTCAGCTTTTCATTGGCAGGGTCTTCGAGACTGACCGCATCCGGTCTTACGCCTTCTTTATAGTTAGCCCCGCTTTTTTCTGCTAGATAGAGACTCCACAGATCTGTCTCAAGTTCATTATCTATTATATAAGCGATATCTTCGTCGGCAGGTTTTTTGATATTGTTTATCAGTTCCCATGCAGCCTTGATATCTTCTATATTATCTTCGGTAAGAGGAATATCAGCCTCAGAAAAGCTCTGGGAGATGCTTCTTGCCAGGGTTTCGCTTCCGAGTGCTTCCGAGAGGACATCCGAACTTAAATCGCTGTTATATCCGACTATGACTTCTCCGCTTTTGGCAACCTCTGCCTTAATGCGGTCCTGAATCGTCACAACCTCATCGGACTCCATGGTATTGTAATCAAAGCCCTCTTCCTGAGCTTTGGCATAATCTTCAGCTGACATGGTATTGGAAAGGACTGTTCTGAAATCCTGGGCGACACCGTTATCAACCGCTCCTGCCTCTAACTGAAGCTCGGTGATGGACTTTCCGCCTTTGATTTTTTCGCCGTTATCCATAAAACCGGTATTGTTAAGACCGGGTATTCCGTTACCTATATCAAGCAGAACCGACTGTTTGTTTTCGCCGATTCTGTCCCCATTCCTGTTATTATTCTGCATCTGCAGAATGTTTTTGTTTTCGTAATTGGAAATATCCTGATTCTGGAAACTGATCTTCATTCGAATGCTATACCTTCTAATACTCTTACGTGCTCTGTTTTATGCAAAAAGAAAAAGATGAGTCTTCACTCATCTTTTATTTCGGTGTATTTTTCTATTTCTTTAGCCTGCCCTACTCATATCCAGTTATAAGACCTCGTACAAATACACTACATACGTGAATCTGTACTCGTCAAAAATATTGCAGAGCTTAAGGTTTTTATCCTCCGCCCCTACTATCTCACCGGCGGAAATAATATATTTACATCCAAGGTCTTTCAGCGCGCCTGTATCTAATTCAAGATCGGTGAAAGCCGGATGTTCGTATTTTGACAAAAGCGGATTTCCGTAATATTCCGAAGAAAACAGATAGCAGCGGTTTCCCCAGTTATCAAAATAATCTTTATTATACTCATTCTTTTCAAGTTCGGCAGCTATAGCTTTTCTGAAGCGGTGCTTATAATTCAGATCATAATTATTCGAGTATCCGTCTATGGTATAAAAACCGTTATAAAAGCTTATCGATGGTTCAATACCCAGGCTTCCTACACGATATTCATTTTGCTTCATTCCTGTTTCGGTTTCTATATAATCCGCAACCTGTGTGAATTCTTCTTCACAGAAAAAAGCATCCCATGTAAGCGCGGTGGATTCTTTTCTCACGAACTCCATCGCATTTTCTTTAAAGGAACTGTTCTGCAAAACGAGCACGGCACTTGGTACAAATATCAGCACATACAGAAGATTCCACCACTTCGATCTGTTGAAGATTTTGCTTATGACAGCACAGATCACGTTAAGGATCGTGTACCATATAAACGGATAGAGCCAGTAAAATCTGTCAATCTGAAAAGCTTTTAATACTCCATTTGTCCTTCCTAGTGCCGAAGCAACCGCTTCGATGTGAAGTACTGCCGAGAAAAGAGCAATAACTACAGCCGCACCCGCAAGTATGACCAGTATCAGGGAAAGATTTTTGACTCCCTTATCTTCGGCGGAGCCTTCTTTCACGCCCTTCTTTTTTTTCACCAATGCGTATCCGGCCACTAACGCAATTGTGAAAACAGCTTCTAAAAATATGAATTTATGCAGGCTGGGAACAGCCTTTGAGCCATTTGTGAGAAGCTCGGTAAATGAGCTAAAAAATTCCGATGAAGTCGGAACAAGCTCGGTCTTATGGGAAACAAATCCCTCTCCCCGTCCAAACAGCGAAGATACAAGATCAAGGTTTAAAAGAATGTAAATAAATGCTAATTCGGCTATTCCCGCCGCCATGCGGACTTTCCCGGCGGTATTGAATATATTTTTTCTTATTATAAGTATTACAATAAGTGCTGCCGCAGATACCGCGCAGACCGCATAACCGCAGAGTACAAATGAAGAAAAGACCGCATATAAAGCTATTGCCAGGTATGCGATAACATATTCCCACGTTTTGTTCTCGCGTGAATCCAAAAGAACATATAGCGCCCAGGCGACAAGAGGAACTCCCGACACGCTGAGTCCATATACTGTAAAATATGGTAAAAAGGCGAAAAGAATTGCGCTTAGAAAGCTGAAGAATCTTTTTCCTGTCAGCTTTACGCCCCACAGAAACATTCCTATAAATCCAACCAGCATAACAAAAAGCTGGTTTACAATGAATGCATAGATCGGAGATAAGAGCTTATAAAAAATAACAGTCCCATAAGAAGGGGGGATCAGCGATGCCTTGTTAACACCTCCCAGGAATTCCGGATAGAAATTCACACCGGAAAATAAATATCTGGCTCCCAGGATGTAACCGACCAACTCACCGTCGAGCTGGTCTCTGACAGGAATAACGCTGTCCCCCTTAAGGATAAGAAGGGGAAGATTACCGATCAATACAATGAATATACCGATAAGGAAAAAAGCTGTTCCCAGGCTTTTATCCGATATCGTTTTTCTTAGTTTATCTTTCCCCATAAATCAGTTTTAGAATTCATATACAAGAGCTGTATATGGTGTCATATCAACCTTTATCGAGTTTTTCTGGAATCCGCAGGGTACCTTGTCGGCCATTATCTCTTCAGGTGCCTTATTTCCCCATCCGGCATATTGCTCATCATCCGAATTGAGAACAAGTTTGTATTTCTTGTATTTAGGTACCGGAACGATATAATTATCCCATCTGATAGGTGTCATGTTAACGATGAACAGAAGATTCTTTCTGTCGTTCTCATCGCGGCGCACCCATGTATATATACTGCGGTCTGCGTCATCCGCATTCATCCACTCAAAGCCTTTCCAGCTGTTGTCGATCTCGTAAAGGCAGGGATAATTGCGGTACATTTCCAGAAGATCCCTTACATAAGCCTTCATTCCGGCATTGAATTTTTCACCGAGAAGGAACCAGTCAAGTTCTCTGGCTTCACTCCACTCTCTTTCCTGTCCGAAATCCTGACCCATGAAGAGAAGCTTTTTTCCCTCATGTCCGAACATATATGTATATCCCAGACGTAAGTTGGCATACTTATCTATCTGGTATCCGGGCATCTTGTTGAGCATTGAACACTTTAAGTGTACTACTTCGTCATGAGAAAGCGGAAGAATGTAATTCTCGCTCTCATTATATGTCATCGCGAAAGTAAGAGCGTGGTGATTTCCTTTACGGAAAACAGGATCAAGTTTCATGTATTCACAGAAATCATGCATCCATCCCATGTTCCACTTAAACGCGAATCCAAGGCTTTCGTCATCTCCGATGGGACCGGTCACGTGTGGCCATGCCGTAGATTCCTCGGCAATGGTAAGAAACCCGGGATAGGTTCCTCTTACTACCGAATTGAGGTGGTGGAAGAATCCGATCGCTTCGAGATTCTTGTTTCCGCCGTATTTGTTCGGAAGCCACTGGCCGTCTTTCTTTCCGTAGTCGAGATAGAGCATTGACGCAACGGCATCAACACGTATTCCGTCAACATGGAATTCCCTGAGCCAGAAAAGTACATTTGCTATAAGGAAGTTTGAAACTTCCGGTTTTGCGTAATTAAAGATCTTTGTTCCCCAGTCGGGATGCTCTCCGAGCCTCGGATCCGGATGCTCGTAGATACAGGTTCCGTCGAATTCGGCAAGTCCGAATGAGTCGGTAGCAAAATGCGCGGGTACCCAGTCGAGTATGACTCCGATATCATTCTTATGAAGCTCATTCACAAGATACATAAAATCTTTCGGTGTTCCGTATCTTGATGTAGGAGCATAATAACCTGTTACCTGATACCCCCACGATCCGTCGAAAGGATGCTCTGCGATACCCATAAGTTCGATATGGGTATATTTCATCTCTTTGAGATACTCGATTATCCTGGCTGCGAACTCTTTATAATTATAGAAGCCGTCCTCTGTTCCGTTCGGATGCTTCATGAAAGAACCTATGTGGCATTCATAGATTGCCATCGGCAGACGGTTGATATCTTCGATATCTCGGCGGTCACGCTCTTTGATCCACTTGGAATCTTCCCACTTGAAGCCATCCATATCGGCAACAATTGATGCCGTGCCCGGGCGGAACTCAGCCTGATTTGCATAAGGATCCGCTTTATATAAGGTTCTTCCGTCGGCGGTATGGATAAGATATTTATACATTTCGCCGATTCCGATACCGGGAACAAAAAGTGCCCAGATTCCGATATCTCCCAGCTTTCTCATATAATGAGCGCTGCCGTTCCATCCGTTGAACGATCCGACTACACTGACCTCGATGGCATGCGGTGCCCACACCGCGAAATATACACCTTTCTTTCCACCTTCTACGGAAACATGTGCCCCAAGTTTCTTGTAAATATCATAATGTGTTCCGTTTCCGAAAAGGTACATGTCATCTTTGGTTATCTCAACCTTTTTTGACGGTTTGGTGGAAGCCTTTGGCTTCACGGTTTTCTTTTCTGCCATGTTTACCCCTTTTCCATACGGTAAGATCGACTACCTGAAATCGACCTCTCCCAAGATTATCATGTCTTCTTCATCATAACGCTTTCCGAGCAAAATATCAAAGAAGTGTTTTAAATTCTTTCTCTTGACATTCCTGATAGCGTTATCCACGATCTCCCTGACTTCAAGCACATTTACCGAATGTGTCGATGTCTGGCGCAGAGTGATCTGGGTATGCAGCCCCAGCATACCCATCTCGTCGATGGAAAATTCTTTTTCGTAAGCGTATTTTACTGCAAAGTTTGCAAGCTGTTCCGCGGTTAGCGGTTTTACATTCATCCTCGCGTTGAAGATCGGTGAAAGCTGAGGTGAACGCGCAAACAGCTTGTCCATATTTCTCTCGGTATCGATGAGAGTAACGATTATTCCGAGATTTTCCTGGTCGAGATTTTTGTACAGATCCGCCGCCGTGCTTTCCGATATACGATTTGCTTTTTCTATGATAAGCGCGCCGTTGGAAAGCTGCTTTATAATATCGGACACTTTTTTGGAGTTCAGCTTGTCTCCGCTTATTCTTGCAACTTTTCCGGAGAAATTGCTGTCGGATTGCTTAATATCCTTTAACAGCGCAGTGGCAAGATCGGATGTGTCGGTACCGTCTCCTCCCGTGAGAACAATATTGCCTGTGTATGATGCCATGCTTACTCCGTCGAGAACGGCAACTAACTGGCGTCTGGCATTCTTGCTCTGAATGAAAGGACCGAACAGTTCCTTCTCTTCCTTGGTGAGTTCCCTGGAAGGTTCCGCGTCATCCTCATCTTCTTCGGTAGAAGTACTCTGTGCCTTTTTGTCTTCCACCTTCTTCTCATAATAACTCTGTTCCCGTTTTTCCTCGACGGGTTCAGACTCGCTTTCTTCCACGGCAGGTTCCCCTTCTTCTGCCGTGCT
>JAEEGL010217749.1_pt1 | contig 19895 bp, 16 predicted proteins | sample 9134231 | NCBI WGS metagenome assembly JAEEGL01 (sample SAMN16246548, study PRJNA631951) | gut metagenome | biome: gut microbiome; feature: rumen; material: fiber-attached | host: Bos | place: Iran: Karaj | collected 2018-10 | reverse complement strand
GGATTCAGCAGATAGGCTGCATGCTTCAGTTGTCGACGGACTCTTCTTCCTGCAAGGCATGCTGTTTTTAGCCAATACCATATATATAATAGGTAGAACAGCAGCCAAGAGTCGTGACATGCCTGAGCCTGTCGCAGATGGATCATCTCGTGGTTCTTCATCGCTGCCGACATCTTATCGGTCCCGCTATTGAAACGAGAGGCTTCCTGTGGTGTTGGTGTCAGGATCTGTCCGAAGAATGTCAGTCCCTCATAGCCCTTCCGCAACCAAAACGTATTGACTACGGCTGGCATGTCGACAATCCTGCTTGGACGCACAGACCGCCACATGATGGGTACTATCTGGAACATCATCAGCATTTCGGGGGACAAAGGTACGAATAAGCGACGGAAATACCAAATAATATTGTTTTTTTTCACAAACGGGAGGTTGATTCACTTTTTTTCTTTATCTTTTTACAAAAATAGCAGACAATGGAGAGTTATTCTCTATTCTTCGACATTGATGGAACACTGGTGAGTTTTAAGACGCACGAGATACCGCCTTCAACGATATTGGCCCTGACGCAGGCGAAAGCCAATGGGCACAAGGTGTTTATCGCTACTGGCCGTCCTCCATTGATTATCACAAACTTAGGAGCCATAGAGCATCTGATTGACGGTTATGTGACCATCAACGGTGCCCTTGTATATGTAGGTAAAGAGATGGTCTGCTGTAAGGATATTCCTATAGAGGCGGCGAAGCTTTTTGTGGATGATGCCATCAAGAAGAACTACGGACTGATTGTCGTGGGTGAACGGGATGTCGCCGTATTCGACCCTCATGGCGAAGTGGATCAGATTTTCCGTCAGGAGATTGCCGTCAAGAATTTAAACTTAGCCAAGCCCATAGAAGAAGTGTTGAAGCAAAGGATCCTGCAACTAACCTCTTTCTTTAAAGAAGACTATGAAACAGAACTGATGGCGCGGTTTCCTACATGTACTTCAGGCCGTTGGCATCCTGCATTCACGGATATCACAGCAAAAGGAGCAGACAAAGGTGAGGGCATCCGTGTGATGGCCAGGCACATGGGCTTCGATCCTCAATATACGATGGCCTTTGGTGATGGCGGCAACGACTCGTCGATGATTGTCACAGCAGGCATCGGTGTGGCTATGGGTAATGCCATTGATTCACTGAAGCAGCAAGCTGACTATGTGACGACCTCTGTTGATGAAGACGGTGTGTTAAATGCCCTCAAACATTTCAAACTGATATAAAGAATCACGACGATATGGACGAAATACAAAGGATTAACCAGTTGCGAAAGGAACTGCATGAGCATAACTACAGATATTATGTTCTGAACCAACCGACGATCGGCGATCAGGAGTTCGACTTCATGATGCACGAGTTGCAAGACTTGGAGGCAAAGCACCCAGAGATGGCCGACGCAAACTCTCCTACCCAACGTGTGGGCAGTGACCTCAATGAGGAGTTTCGTCAGGTGGAGCATAAGTATCCAATGCTCTCGTTGGCCAACACTTACAATGAACAGGATGTGAGCGACTGGTATGAGAGCGTCAAAAAAGGTTTGGCTGGAGAGGACTTCGAGGTCTGTTGTGAAATGAAGTACGATGGCCTTTCCATCTCTCTGACGTATGTAGATGGACGGTTAACACAGGCTGTGACACGTGGTGACGGTGTGCGTGGCGACGATGTAACGGCCAATGTGAAGACTATACGATCAATTCCGTTGGTGTTGGCCAAGCCTGATACATCGGGCGATCTCTTCGCAGCACCTGCCTACCCTCATGAATTTGAGATAAGAGGTGAAATCCTGATGCCTTGGACGGTATTCGAACGGTTGAATAAGGAGCGCGAGGAAGCAGAGGAACCTCTTTTTGCCAATCCCCGCAATGCAGCCAGTGGTACGCTGAAGAGTCAGAAATCGAGTCTCGTGGCGAGTCGTCAGCTGGATGCGTACCTTTATTATCTGTTAGGTGAGGAACTGCCTGCAGAAGGTCACTATGAGAACTTGGAGGCTGCCCGTTCGTGGGGCTTCAAGATCTCGGAGGGCATGAAGAAAGTAAAGACTCTACAAGAGATCTATGATTTCATCAATTACTGGGATCAGACACGCAAAAGTCTTCCTGTAGCGACGGATGGTATTGTTTTGAAGGTGAACTCATTACGTCAACAAAGATCTCTTGGTTTTACGGCTAAGAGTCCACGCTGGGCCATAGCTTATAAATTCAAGGCTGAGCGCGTCTGTACCCGATTGAATGAAGTAACTTATCAAGTGGGGCGTACAGGAGCTGTAACTCCTGTGGCTAATATGGATCCTGTGCAACTGGCAGGCACCACCGTGAAGCGCGCCACGCTGAACAATGAGGACTTCATCAAGAGTTTCGACCTCCATATTGGTGATTATGTGTATGTGGAGAAAGGTGGTGAGATTATCCCGAAGATTGTGGGTGTTGATATTGACCAACGTCCCATCATCGCACAACCCGTACAATTCATTAAACGTTGTCCGGAATGTGGTACACCATTGGTAAGATATGAAGGCGAAGCAGCTTGGTACTGTCCGAATGATACGGGTTGTTCGCCACAGATCAAAGGGCGAATTGAGCATTTCATTGCTCGCAAGGCTATGAATATCGATTCATTAGGGCCAGAGACCATCGATGATTACTACCGTCAGGGACTCATCCACAATATCGCAGACCTCTATGATATAGAAGTGCCGCAGATCAATGGTGACGGCTCACGTACGAAGTCGGCACAGAGAATCGTGAACGGCATTGCTGCATCGAAGGAAGTGCCTTTCGAACGGGTGGTCTTCGCTCTTGGCATCCGTTTCGTAGGCGAGACCTCTGCCAAGTTGTTAGCTCGTCACTTCAAGAACATTGATGCATTGATGGCTGCTGGTATAGAAGAACTACAGGAAGTGGAGGGCATTGGCGAGGTAATGGCAAAAAGCATTATCACCTATTTCCATGACGAGAAGAACCGAGAGATTGTGGAGCGTCTACGAGGGTATGGCTTGCAAATGGAACTATCGGAAGAACAGGCCGCAAAGACCTCAGATAAACTTTCTGGACAAAGTATAGTGATTAGCGGTGTCTTTGCCCATCACAGCCGCGACGAATATAAGGCGCTTATCGAACAGCATGGCGGTAAAAATGTAGGGAGCATCAGCGCAAAGACATCCTTTATCCTGGCTGGCGAGAATATGGGGCCTTCAAAACTTCAGAAAGCCGAGAAGTTAGGGATTAAGATCATGAGTGAGGACGAATTCCTTGCCTTAATCAGTTAAGTCATTCGTCCCAATAGCTAATGGTACGACGCTGCTCAACGGTCTGGATTGTGGTGCGCTGTCCTTTCTCCCAATAAGTGAGTTGCATCTTGTTCACCGTCCAGTTGTCGTTGTCGTCACGTTCCTGCAGGTCGTTCTTCATACTGATGGAGACGATACACTCGTTCTCCTTATTAAAAACTTTCATGCTTTGCTGCGTAATCTCGTAGCTGGTGTTGTAGCGGTATTCATTGACGGATCGGATACCTGAGGTAGCATTGACCAACGTACGTTTTGTCAGACAGCCATCACTATCGTATTGGTATGTCAGACGACTCTTACCACCCGTCTTCTCCCGCATGGCGGCACTGACGAGATAACCACGGGAATCGTACTCACGGTCAATCAGGTCATCATTGGCTAACTGCCCCGTCTCACTGAAATGCTCAATGTCATTCTCCGTCACGGGATTTTCTGTGATGACCTCTTGTATCATCCCCTTTAGTCCCATATTGGCTGCATCCTTAAAATAAGGCGACGAGTTTATATAATAGTAGCGGATGGCATGAAGGCCTTGCTCATCAAGACCTGTTGACTGACGAATATAGCCGTAGTTGTTAAGCATATACAGAGAACCATCGCCTTTGGCCTTGAAATTACCCCACTCTCGCTGAAGCCTGCCCAAAAGGTACTTCTGATTACGTTCGTAGAGATCGCGGGTACGATAGGGTCCACAAGTAACCACTGCATCGGAGAGCAGTTTCGTATTCTCGTTGACAGTAACCATCACGGACGATTTAATACCATAGAAATCGCCTTCGAGGTAATAGGTGTCTGGTTCGGGTTCCTCTGGATGCACCTGTACAAAACCTACACTCTCCAAGGCTGGTAGGAACACCGAGTCAGGGCCTTCGAGAGGAACATCCATCATAGAGATACATTTGGGGTCGGCAAGCGTCTGCGACCAGACGCCTACCGAGATACCAATGGAGAATAGTGTGACTAGAAGTCTCATCAATGATATTATTTCGCAACAAAGACCACACGACGATTCTGTGCACGTCCCTCTTCTGTGGCGTTATCGGCAATAGGTGCGTACTGCCCCTTGCCAACGGCGGTAAGGCGGCTCTCATCGATGCCCAACTCAACTAGTTTGTCAACGATGGCCTGAGCGCGCTTCTCACTGAGCTTCTGATTGGACTCAGGAGACCCCGTGGAGTCAGTGTGTCCCTGAACCTCATACTTCAGTTCGGGGTTCTGGTCCATCAGTGTCTTGATACGGTTGATCTCGACCATTGACTCATCCTTGATATCGGCCTTGTTGACATCAAATGTGATGTCGTATGTCACGATGGTGCGATACGGTGTGTGAGCCACAGCCACCTTCTTAGGTTGGCAGGATGTCAGCGTGAGCATGGCTACGCCAAACAGTGCAAAAATCACTTTCTTCATATGTCCTTACATTTAATATGATCCTTTCAATGCGCAAAATTAAACAGATTTTCCTATACATCCAAATTTTTTGCACTTTTTTGTATGTCATTTTCAATTAAATGCAGTATCTTTGCATCCAAAACCGGTAAACTAACAGTAAAATGAAACGAGGACTGGTACTTGAAGGCGGTGCGATGCGTGGGTTGTTCACCTGCGGCATCATTGATGTGATGATGGATGCCGAGATAGAACCTGATGGTCTAATAGGGGTATCGGCTGGGGCTGCTTTCGGCTGTAACTACAAGTCGCGCCAAATAGGCCGTGCCATTAGATATAATAAAAGATTCGCACGAGATAATCGTTATTGCAGTTGGCAGTCATGGCTAAAAACCGGTAATCTATATAACGCCGAATTTGGTTATCACGTCATTCCCTCTCAGTATGATATCTTCGACAACGAGGCTTTTGATGCAAACCCAATGGGGTTCTATGTCGTCTGTACTGATGTGGAGACCGGTAAAGCTGTTTATAAAAAGTTAGATAAGGCCACATCACTGACCTATGACTGGATTCGTGCATCAGCCTCTATGCCTTTGGTCTCAAAAGTAGTAGAACTGGAGGGAAAGAAAGTACTCGACGGTGGCGTAGCAGACTCTATTCCCCTTGCGTATTTTGAGAACATTGGTTACGAACGTAATGTGGTTATTCTCACACAGCCAGAGGGCTTCATTAAAGAGCACAATCCTCTGATGCCATTGATGCGTATAGCCTTGAGGAAATACCCTAAGATGATTGAGGCGATGGATAAACGGCACCTGATGTATAATAAAGAATTGGAATATGTCAGGCAGGCAGAGCGAGAAGGCCGATGCTTGGTTATCCGTCCACAGGAGAAGTTGCCGATTGGTCATTTCTCACACAATCCGGAAGAGATGCAACGCGTCTATGATATAGGCGCTGAGACGGGGAAAAGATATCTGGCAGATATCAAACGATTTCTCTCTTCTGCCTAATGAATTGGCAAAAATTAAGAAACAAATACTAAAAAATATTAATTACATGCTCATTTATCTGCATCCTAAGCAAAAAAATAGTACTTTTGAACTTTAAAAAAACAAAAAACAATTACAATGGCATTATCAGAAGGTCTGCTTTTCGCAGATAGATATAAACTGATCAGGCAATTAGGCAGAGGTGGATTTGCCGAAGTCTGGCTTGCAGAAGACAACATGACTAATGTTCAGGTGGCAGTGAAAGTGTATGCCCCAGGAACAGGTATGGATGACAATGGCATAAAACTTTTCACTCAGGAGTTTTCGTTGGTGTTCGATATGAATCACACCAACTTGTTACGCCCTACACATTTCGATTGTTGGGACCGCATGCCCTATCTCATTATGCCCCTCATTAAGAATGGTTCTGCCTTTAAATACATCGCTGAAGGGAAAAGCATGCCAGAGGAAGAGTGTTGGAAGTTGCTTCACGATGTGGCAGCAGGTCTGGCCTATCTTCATGAGAAGACGCCCCCTCTGATTCATCAGGATATCAAACCTGACAACATCCTTATCGACGATGAAGGTCGTTATCTCATCACTGACTTTGGAATTAGTGCCCGTGTGCGAAGTACTATCCGTGGTGCCAAGGCTCAGGAACAGAGTGGTGGTACACTGGCCTATATGGGACCGGAGCGTTTCAGCAGTAATCCCAAGCCAATTATGGCTAGTGACGTATGGTCGCTCGGTGCGATGATGTTTGAGTTGATGACAGGTCTGCCACCCTTTGGCAATCATGGTGGTATGCTCCAGAAGAATGGTGCAGACATCCCCATTATCGAAGGCGACTATTCACAGGAGTTGAAGGATATCGTGGCTGCGTGTATTGCCAAAGAGACCTGGGACCGTCCATCGGCCAGCAAGATTGAGGAGATGACGTACAACAAGATGCATGGCATCATGAATGAGGCTCCGACTCAGGAACCCATATCTCCTTCCCCGTCCCTTATTCAGACACCTGATCCTATTCAACCCGCGAAACAGATAAAAGTGGAGAACACGGCTCAACCTCAGGTGGAAATCCCACAGCCCGTCCCCTCCATTAAAAAGAGCAAACCTATCCAATCAGGATCGAATAAGAACCTCATTATTGGTGCCATCGCTGCTACTATCGTACTGATTGGTATCTTAGTGGCTGTATTCTCTGGTGGTAGTGGTGATGAAGAACAGGTTGTTGTGGAAGTTGTTCCCCGTGTGAACTATGACTCCATCGCTCAAGTAAGAATCCAGGAGGCATTGATCATTAAAGAGGGTGCCGATACTATTATCCAGAATCACCCCGATGAATATACAGATGCTTCTATATATAATAATGTGGAAGACATTTACAAGAAGGCACTCGTCAGACTAGACGATGCTCTTGCCGATAAAGACTCCCTTGATGCTAATGTAGCCAGTACGGCACTACAGCAGCAGGAAACTATCAAGGCAGCCCTGCTCGCTATCTACAAGAATCTGGATGCCGGAGCAGAATATGTTCAGGAATTCAGAACCAGGGCCGATGCCATTAAACCACTCATCGAAGATCTACTTGAAAACCAATCAAACGAAACTATAGATGAAGAAAACGATTAGTAAACTGATCATGTTCATTGGGTTGCTATGCTTCATACCCAATGTCAGTTATGCCCAAAGTGCAAGCGAATCTTATAATAAAGGTGTCGCCCTGATGAACAAAGGCGACTATCAAGGAGCCATCGCCAGTTTCAAGGCTTCCATGGCTATCAACAAGAGTGCGGCCAATGTGAAGAAGTGCAATTCGCAGATTGCCAAATGTAACCGACTTGCGAAGAGGAAAAAGAATGGCGGTGAAGAAGAAACTAAAAAAGTGACGCCATCGAAGCAGTTGACCCTTACGGCTTACAGCCTGACTTTTGATGCTGGTGAAGATACGAAAATAATTGGTATTGAGACGATACCAGAAAGTAGTGATTGGATGGCTAACGTGGCTTCTGAACACGAGAGCTGGTGTAAGCTGACCAAGTCGATGGATGGTAAGAATCTATTGGTGACTTGTATGGCTACCAGTAGCACTTTGAATCGTCAAACTGGTATCACAGTCATCTATGATCAGGTAACTCGTTTCATCAAACTCACGCAGAAAGGTAACAAACCCCATCTTGATGCGACGAAGGCAGATGTAAAAATCAATAAGCGTAGAGGTGGAACCCAGAAAGTCGGTATCAGCTGCAACAGCGATACCCTTTATTCCGACAATAAGAACTGGGAATTGACGAAAACGCCAGAATGGTGTGAGGTGACCGTCTCAAGCGGCAACGAGATTATCATTAAAGCAGAACCTCTGGCCAAGAACGATCCAGAATATAAGACAGGTCGTACCGGTTATATTCGGATTGAGAGTCAGAACGAGGAATTTATCATTAGAGTTGATCAAAAATAACAACTTAATACCATAACTAAAAAAGGAAAAAGTATGAGATGTAACAATTGTGGCTGGGATAATGCTCCCGGTAGTAGTGTATGCGTCAAATGTGGACATCCGCTTCAAGCAGGGGATTCTCATTATCAGGATCCTTACAGTGGTGTCAATGTGCCGAACTATAATGGTGGAGAACCGACTCCTCGGCCGACGGTACTTAACTCACATCAGGCAGAGCCGGTACCAAGGCCTACCAGAATCGTCAACAGTGCCGACCTTCAGAATCAGGCTGCATTGAAGGCAACCGTAGTCTCTCAAGCACCGAAGAGTTGTCCGCATTGTGGATATCCTGTGGTTGGTGATTTCAACAGTTGTCCGAACTGCGGTGCTAGTTTAGGTGCGGCTATCACTGCTATTCAGCAACCCATTCAACAGCCTATAGAAAAAAAGGCTGATCAAGTGGAGTTGGATATTGCAGAGGAAGTGAAATGCGACAAGTGTGGAACATTGGTGTCCATTGACTTCAGTTTCTGTCCGAAGTGCGGAGAACGTATTCATCTGCCAACGGTACGTGCCATCAGACACAAGCCTACACCGGCTCCCGAGCCCCCGAAGCCTAAGTGCCATCTGACCATTATCCCTGAGGAAGGTGAGATAACTGAAGCCGTCAAGAACGATTATGAGGGAGATTCTATCATACTGAACAGAGAGAACACCGAGCAAGACAACCGTACCATCACCTCTAAAGAACAGGCCGAACTGATCTGTGAGGACGGAAAATGGTATGTATTGAATCGTAGTGAACTCGTTTCAACTTATCTTGAGGCTAACCGTAAGTTACCTCTTGAGCCAGGTGATGTTATCATCTTGGGAGACAGAAGATTCAAGTTTGAAACAGAATAAATAATAAGAGATTGTGACCACCTATCAGGTTGTTGACAGATGTGACTTCCAACCAGGAAATGTCATTGACGGAAGATACAGTGTTAAGAAGTCCCTCGGTGAGGGTTCGTTCGGCGCTGTCTATCTGGTTGAAGACGCTCGGGGCAGTATGTATGCTTTGAAACTCCTGAGGCTGTGGGAGGTGCCGGCGGAAATCCGTCAACCCCTCATGGACCGTTTTGAGATGGAGTTCAAAACTGGTCAAATTGACTGCGACAACTTGGTTCGTTCTCTGAGTTATGGTATTGTAGGCGGTAATCCTTATATCGTGATGGAATATTGCCCTGGCGGTGACCTGGATCCCCTGCTCGGCAAACCCGATAGCAGGACACCTCGCATCTGTCAGGATATTCTTATCGGTCTCAATGCTCTCCACGACAGAGGAAAGGTTCATCGTGATCTCAAACCTGAGAATGTGCTATTCAAGCAGAATGGCAAGGCTGCCTTGACTGATTTTGGTATTTCCGGAGACCGTACGCACCGAATGACACAGCGTAATATTTTCGGTAAACCTAATCAGATCTTCGGTACCTACGCCTATATGCCTCCCGAACAAGCCACACGTGCAAGAGGTGGCGCGACAGTATTGCCTACGACAGATATCTTCTCCTTCGGTGTACTCCTATTCCAACTTCTGACAGGTCAATTACCTTTTGGTTCTCTGGAAACTCATAACGATTTGGCCGAATACCAGAAACGTGGCAAGGATGGCATTTGGAACAGAGGATTATTACAAACGGTGCCTAATGGTCAACAATGGATACGAATCATTGACGGTTGCTTGATGCCCGATTTCAAACTGCGGTTACAGACGGTACAGGAAGTACTTAGGCTCTTACCCCAACAGGCAGGTAGTAATTATATTGAACCCGTTAGAATGATACAGTCGTATGCTCCCCAACAACAAACCAGAGGATACCAATTGCGGATACTCCAAGGAGAAGAATACGGCAAGACCTATAATCTGACTCAACTAGCAGATACAGGACGTAGAATCCTTACCATCGGCAGACAACAAGGAAATGCAATCATGATTAAGTCGGACTTTAGCGATTTTATGTCACGTTTCCATTGTACGATCGAACGAGATCCTAGTTCTGGACATTGGGTCATTCGTGACGGTCAATGGAGGAATGAGTATCGACAATGGAAAAACTCTAGTAACGGTACGTATGTCAACGCTAAGCCCGTCACTTCAAACGGCTTCTATCTGAAAGCTGGTGACATCATCGCTATAGGTGACGTCACCATGAGATTTGAGAATTTTTAATAACCCTTTAATTATAAATTTTATGGATACACAAAACAATTACAAACGCACAGTAGCCGGTTCAGTAGGAGCAGGCATGGGTGCAATCTTTAACGGTTCAGGACGTACATTCTACATTCTGGAGCACAAGACCAGTTCTAAGTATCACAGTGCTGGTGAGTCACAAAAAATCATTATCGACCAGATTGAACTAGGTCGTGATGCTTCTTGTCAGGTTCGTTATGATGAATCGTTCGACACAGTCAGTCGTAAGCATGCTGCCATCGTTCGTGATGGTAACAATTGGCAGTTGATTCATCTGTCGACCTCTAACCCCACGTTGGTGAATGGTCGTCCGATTCAAGGAACTTATTATTTGCAGTCGGGTGATGAGATCCAACTCTCTGTTAATGGTCCGCGTCTTGGCTTTATCCAGCCGCAAGGCAAGCAGGGACTCACTTCAAGCATCAAGCTTACAGAGCGTATGAATCTGTTCCGCCAGCAGGCACTTCGTCCTTATCGCCGTGCCATCTGGGCCCTCTCCGCATTACTGATTCTTGCCATTCTCGGTTTCGGTGCATGGAACTACAAGCTCAGTCTTGACAACAAGGCTTTGCGTCAGGAGATGGCAAGCTATCAAGTGAAACTCGACTCTCTGGCAAACGTCAAGCAGGGTCTGTTGCAGGAACAGGAACAGTTGAATCAGGAGTTGGCAGCAGCACCTGAGGCCAAAAAGGAAGAAATTCGTCAGCGTATCGTATACGTGAACCGTCAACTGTCAAGTGTTGCTTCTGAGGCAAGCCGCTATCAGAGACAGCTGGCAAAGGTGAGCCGTCAGGCTATCGATGATGGTATGGATGAAGAGGATATTGCAAGCGTTGCTCCTGATGCATTAGAAGGCTCATCTGTTATGGTGCCCACCAACAAGGATGCTGACGAGGAATATGCTGGTATTGGAAAGGATGCCATTATTTCCGGTGAGGAAGCTGTTGTTGAAGGTGCCATGCAGGCTAACCCGACAGCTCATGGTGATGCCAGTGCTACTATCCGTGACTATTATCGTCATATCTACACGCTGAAGATCCGTCGCATCACCGTTGAGAGAGACGGTCGTTCGTTCGATCCCGGTATCTCTCTTACAGATGTGATCTGCGGTACAGCTTTTGTACTGAGCAACGGTACACTGGTTACTGCCCGTCAGAACATCCAACCTTGGTTCTTCTATAAAGAGCTTGGTGGTGAATGGCGTGTGCTCATGGCTGAGTATGTTGCAGCAGGCTGTAAAGTGATCATAGACTATGACGCATACAGCACCGCAGGAACCGCTCACAAACTGACCTTCAACAACCTCGACTTTGTCGTTGACACCAGCGGTGACCGCGCAGAAGAGACCATCACCATCACCAAGGATGTCAGAGCTCGTCTGAAGGATAACGGTATCGAGATCAGCAGGAGCAAGAAGGTTACCTACTCGCTCACCGTTTACACGCCGTGGTCACAGTGCTATGCACTTCTGCCTGGCAAGAGCAGTGCCGGTATCCCCTATGATGCAGGTAAGTCTCTGTCGAGCGATGGTGGTACGGAGATCCAGGTGGCTGGATTTAAGGACAACCCCAACATCCACAATCTGCCCGATTATGTCAGCTACTTCAAGTCAAGCACTTCTCGTACCGATACGAAGGACGGCAACATCATCCTTCAGGATGCTAACCGTAATCCAGGCTATCTGGGCTCACCAGCTTTCATCAAGGAAACAAACGGTGCCTATCGTGCTATTGGTGTGATGGTTGGACAGCTTAGAGGTGAAGACAAGCTTGTACCTATTGCTAAATGTAATTAATAATATAATATGTCAGACATTAAATTCAAGTTGGCTGCGGGGACGAATGTCGGTCTTATCCGACAGAACAACGAAGATAACTTTGTTGTATGCAGCGACCTTACGACATCAAACTGGATGATTCCCCAAACCAGTGAGTATACTGACCTTGGAGAAAATGGTGTTCTTCTGGTGGTTGCCGATGGTATGGGCGGCGCAAATGCCGGCGAGGTGGCTTCGGCCATTGCCGTCGAAACCATACAGAACATGTTCACACCGGAACAGGTGAAAGATGCCATTTCCGACGACAAGTCTATTCAGGAATTCATGAAAGATGTTGTCAAGGCGGCCGACTTGAACATTCTCAAACGGAGTCAGGATGACAGCAGTACCCGTGGTATGGGTACTACTGTCGTCATGGCTTGGGTTCTCAATGACAAGGCGTATGTCTGTTGGTGTGGAGATAGCCGCTGCTACGTTCTTAACAAACAGCACGGTCTGATCCAGTTGTCAAAAGACCACTCGTATGTTCAGGAATTGGTAGATAAAGGAGAACTTGCTCCGGAACTCATGCACGACCACCCGTTGTCGAATGTCATCACTCGATGCCTCGGCGATGTGGAGAATCGTGCTAATCCCGAGACTCGTATCTACCAGCTGCATCATGGAGATTGCATCATGCTCTGTAGTGACGGTTTGTCATCACTCTGTCAAGACAATCAGATTCTTGACACGATGATCGAGTTCCATGATAATCCTTTAGACTGCAAGAACGAGTTGATTTCTGCAGCCCTTTCTAATGGCGGCTACGACAATGTGACTATTGCCGTATGCAATATCCATCGTGAAGGAGAGGAAGAAGCAACAGAAGCCGAGACGGAGAACGAGGAAGAAGAGGAAAAAACTACAGAGGAAGAACCCACTGAGGAAGAGCTCAATACAACAATCCGCAACGTACAAGTAAGACGCAGGCGGAAAGGCCCGCGCTATTTTCTCATTCTGCTGGTTCTTCTGATAGTAGCAGGTCTTTGCATCTACTTCATCCCCGACTGTGAACCCATCCGCAATGAGATCTCTGCTACAGTCAGTAACATCATTTTGAAAGTCAAACAATTAAAATCGTAATAACAATGAAGAAATCAATTATCGCATTAGCAGTAATGGCTATCTTCGGATTAGCAGCCACCACATCGTGCAGCCATCGCGTATCTACCACATCTTCTCATACCAGATATTATGAGGGTGAGCAGGTCATCAAGCGTGGCGAGTGGCGTAACTGTGCCGTATGTAATGGTAAGGGTTCTTGTGCTTCCTGCAAGGGTACCGGCAAAATCAGCGGCAACCAGTGTAAGGCTTGTAAGGGCACTGGCCGTTGCCAGACCTGTAAAGGTCAGGGTGGCTACGAAGTAGATTAATACAAAGCTAGTTATTCAGGATATGTGCTCGTCGCAGTGGCGGGTGCATATCCTTCACAGAAAGAACGACGACAATGAATCTTGCAGAAGGCAGTATCTTTGCTGAGCACTATCAGTTGGTAAAGCAACTGGGACATGGTAGTTTCGGTGACGTGTGGCTGGCTCATAACGTGCTGGCAGACATTGACGTGGCCATCAAGTTCTATGGTACTCTTGACCAAAAAGGTATTGAGGATTTCCGTAATGAGTTTAAGATTGCCTACCGTCTGCGTCATCCAAATCTGCTGAACATTAATCATTTTGATGTTCATGAGAATTGTCCGTATCTGGTGATGCCCTACTGTGCCAATGGTTCTGTAAGCCGTCAGATTGGACAGATGCCCGAGTCAGAGATATGGAAATTCGTTCTCGACGTATCCGGTGGTCTGGCCTTCCTACATAATCAGCAGCCTCCCGTCGTTCATCAGGACATCAAGCCTGACAACATCCTCATCACCAGCGATGGTCGCTATGTCATCTCTGACTTTGGCATTAGCCGTACCTTCCGCACGAAGATGAGTAGAACCAACAACAATAGCAGTTCAGGTACTATTGCTTACATGGGTCCTGAACGTTTCTCAGAAAAACCGATGATTGTATTGGCCAGTGATATCTGGGCATTCGGTATGACGCTCTATGAGTTGATGACTGGCGACGTGCTGTGGGAAGGCATGGGAGGTTGTGTACAACTCAACGGTGCCCGTATACCGGCCATCAGCGGTAAGTTCTCTCCCGAACTAGCAAATCTCGTCACTTCTTGTCTGGCAGCAGAGACATGGAATCGTCCAACCGCCACTCAGATCAACGAATATGCAACGGCTTGGTTACAGCATCGAACAATTCCATTGCTTCCTATTCAGAACGCAACCCCTGACTATGTTCCGACGCCGGAACCTGTTCCGGAACCGCAGCTAATTGTTCACAATAACATACCGATCAATCACTCTGAGACTGTCACTGCTCCCAGTCATCAGAGTACGATTAACAGTCGCATTAACAAAAGTAAAGCCTATACCCCTACCCCTCAGACTGATGGTAATGGCAATCCTCTTTTAAAGCGTGGCCTGCTGATTGCCGCAGCAATTATCTTCGGTATTCTGCTGGTTACAGGCGGTTCCATGATTATCAGTGAGATCAACGAACAGCAAGATTATATCTCTTGCAAGACCATACAGGACTATGAGCAATTCATCAAAGATCACCCCAACTCGTCTTATGTGGAGGAAGCCCGTCATCACATCTCTTCGATGACCAACGCTCCGGTTTCTGCACCCCATGCTCTGATGCATGAAGCTCGTCCTGAAAAGCCCCAAAAGGTTGAACAAACCAAGAATCCTTCTCAACCGAAGACCCTATATATCACCGAGGAAGCGCAACCAGAGCCGCCAACACCTGCTCCTTCTGTTATCAAAGAAGAGCCAAAGAAACCTACGCCTCAGGCCCCGAAGCCTGATGCCAACGCAGCCGACGACCAAGCATTCTACAGCTGTGTGTCGGCTCGCGACTACGATAACTACTTACGTAACTATCCCAATGGTAAGCACCGAGCAGAGGCATCGCAGGAACTTTCTGCACTCGTAAAACAGTCGGTCCAGAACCATACCAACGACTATGCCGTTGAGGATATACCCCCCAGCGAATCGGCAGCAGGTTCATTGCCTCTAAACAGACAAGGAGTGGGTGTTGTTGAAACCAACACCTCTGTCAATGTCCGTTTCGACGGTGGTGGCGCAGGCCGGTTCTCTTCTCCCCCTCCCGTCCGTTCTCATGGTGGAAACAACTACCGTGGCGGTGGTGGCGGTAGTCACCGAAGTGGAGGCTTTAGTGGCGGTTCTCGAGGCGGAGGCTTTGGTGGCGGCTCCCGTAGCGGAGGCGGTGGAGGCTCATCACATAGACATTCACGTTAAAAACCATACACAATGAAGAAGATTAGATTCATCACAGCAGCCATTTTTGCAATGATTTGCAGCACTGCGTCTGCACAGTATTATGACGAATATGGTAACTGGCGCGAGTCGCGCTATACCAGCAATGTACACAACTATAACGACTATGAGGAGGGTTGGTTTACATTCTATGGCGGCTATGCCCCCATGCAACTTACGACAACACTCAATGGTGCCGAAAAACGACTGTTCCATACTGCGACGGTAGGATTCGGCTACAACTTCCAGTTGGGTTACAGCCCCGTCTATTTATCAATGAACTTTGAGACCAGTGGCGCCTGGTATACAGAGAGATATAATAACGGTGATAAGTATAACTTCAACCTCTATTACAGTAAGATACCCATCAACATCGCCTTCCGTTTTGACCTCGCACCCGAATTTGCCATCGTACCCTTCGGAGGAGCGTTCGTAAAGTGGAATATCTATGCCGAAGAAGTTGACAGAGACAAATATGGTAATTGGGACAAATGGATTATCTTCGACGGCGACTATACGTATGACTATGATTACAACCGCTTCCAGTTTGGTTATCAGGCAGGTCTGAAGATGATCATCGGTGGTTGCCTCTCCCTTGGTGCTGCATGGACAGCCGATCTCACGTCGTTCTGTAAGTACTACAGTAATGACAGTCGCCGTGAAGAGAAAGAGAAATTCCAGGGTGTCTCGTTCACCATCGGCTACGAATTCTGATTGATTTACTGATATCATAACAATGGCAATATTTGACGAAAGATACGAACAAGAAGAACTTCTCGGGCGAGGTGCCTTCTCTGAGGTATGGAAAGTAAAAGACATCCAGACAGGAGTGACCCTTGCCCTGAAAATTTATAATCCTACAACAGGCATCGACGAGGACGGCAAAGATATCCTCACCCATGAGTTTGCACTCATGGTGAATGCCAATCATAAGAATCTGCTTCGTCCCCTGTTCTTTGCCGTCAGTGGCGACAGACCCTATCTGATCCTGCCCTTCTGTGAAAAGGGAAACATCGGAAAGATGGTAGGAAAGATGGACGAGGAGGAAGCCTGGAAGTTGTTGAGGGATGCTGCCAGTGCCCTAGCCTATCTCCACGGCATGAATCCCCCTGTGCTGCATCAGGACATCAAACCCGCCAATATCCTGCTCAACGACAACGGCGACTACATGCTCACCGACTTTGGTGTCAGCACACAAGTCAAGCAGTCACTTAGCCGTGTGTCCAATCAGGATATGGCCCTGCTCTCTGCGGGTACTATTTCCTACATGGCTCCAGAGCGCTTCTCCCGCAACAACTTGCCCGTGATGGCCAACGACATCTACTCGCTTGGTTCCACGATCTACGAACTGACCTCAGGAATGCTTCCCTTCGGCAACGACGGTGGATTGTTGCAGCGTAAAGGTGCCGACATTCCGGAATTGCCAGGCGACTTTTCTCCATTACTGAAGAAGACCCTCGACGATTGTCTGCAGGAAGAACCATGGAAACGGCCCAGTGCCGAACTGCTTGAGGAAACGGCCACACGTGCCATCCGTCATCCGGAATTGCGCAATGCCGTTCCCAAGACTGAGCCGACGTCGAAGCCTACCACTATGCAGTTGCCAGACGAATACCTGCAACCTGCCGATAATAACGCGATTAAAGGTACCGTCATCGGTGCTGCACCTTCTTCTCCTACGGAAGAGAAATCATCTAAGCGGCTTTACATTATCATCGCTGCAGTGGTCATCGCCGTACTGGCCATCGGTGGATTCTTTATGATGAGTAACCACGACGACACGGCAGACGCTCAGGACCAAATTATTAATACAGACTCATTACTGAAGCAGGCAGAATTGATTGAGTTCGAAGCCTGTAAGGCATTGTTCTCTTACAACAACTCCGACAGTGTGAAGAGTGCGCTCAACAGAATGGCTGCCCTTGCCGAGAAAGGTAATAAGGATGCTATCCACGAGATGGCTTATACTTATGCCTGGATACCTAATGACACAGAGTCAGACCGTCGCAAGCGACTCTTAGACTGGCAGATCGACAACAACGGCATCCCCGTATCCAAAGAGATCAAGGAATCGTCTATTGATTGGCTGGAGAAATCCATTAACGTGACCGACTCCACCGACTATAAGTCCCTATACTGGTTGTCGTTCTACTATCTCAATGCCATCGGCGTAAACCAGGATTTCACCAAGGCATGGCAGTTGCTTCAGACTGCTAGTCGTCAGGCCGGCCAAAGTCAGGACCTTGTTTTTAAGGACAAAATAGATGATACAATTAAACAACTAGAAAATATATAATGAGAAAGATACTGCTTTCAATCACTCTTTTCGTTTCGTCACTTGCCTGCGCCCAAGTAGCCAAGTGGGTCATTCATCCGACATACGATCAGATCCGCATGCTTGGTGATGGGTATTACATTGTCTCACAGAACGATAAATACGGCATCCTCGATGCCACGGAAAAAGAGATCGTGCCCCTGCAGTATGATAGTATATCGCCCTTTAACTCACACATGGGCCTGCTCTTCAACAACGGCAAATGCATTGGCTACACCAGTGACAAGGGTGAGGTTCACGATTTCTCTGCCCATCAGTACAAACTCGGTAGCATGAGCCGCTTCTCCGACGGCTTCCTCACGGTCTATAATACCACCGGCTACTGGTTTGTGCGTGCCGATGACGGCAGTGCTATCGGCCCCTACGCTTATGCCTCGCCCTTCTGTGAGGGCTATGCTTGGGTGCGTGTTCCCAAGTCGTTGAAGCACATTTTTGATGGTGGATACACCTACGACGTCCTCGATGCCAAGACTGGAAAGTCTGCAGAATTGGCATTAGGCGAGGAATATGACAAGGAAGATATAGACTTTGTCTCTGCCTGCAGTAATGGCAAAAGCATCATTGTACTTAAGAAACGATTCTATGAGTACGACTATAAGACGTCCACATTGACGCCGCTGTCCACCGATGGTGACTTGGAAAACAAGAAGAGCCGTGTCACCGCAAACGAACGACCAGTGAAAGTCAACACCGAGGAGAAAGGCTACAGCATCGTGTTCAAGCAGGGCATGATGACCTTTGACCACCTGATGCGTCTGACAGGTATCGGTTACACCGGACAGCCGTCACGCCAGATTGCCGTACCACAAGATGAAATTCCCGATCCACAGAGTTCTATCAAAGCTATCGTCTATAACGGCACCGACCTATTAGGCCTCCAGTGTCAGGGCAAGGAAGTGCTGCCTGCACAGTTCGAGGATGTAGTGAAAGTGTGGGACAACGAGGCACAAGTCAAGCAAAAAGGCAAATACGGCGTCGTCAGCATCGACCCCAAAGCCAGTTGTCGCTTCGTCCTCAACGAAGGCCTCGACATTGGCTTTGAGCACAAGACCGCAAAGAGCAGTATCAAGGTTGTCTGTCCCCCTTACATGACCCTCTCGCTGATGACACTGTCGAGCGACGATGACAACTGCCGCATCAATATCGATACCCGTCGAGAGAACGTCAATGTCGAGACTGCCGTGCTGAGTTACGAGACAACCCTCAACATCCCCGAGGAGATAGGTCTGGAGCGCACACCCTCAACCGTCAAATTCTCACTCAACTACGACGGCCTGAAATTCAGCCCTGCCATTATACCTTATAATAAATGGTATATCAATAACTACGCCGTGCAGATGCTCTCCCATCAGGTCAGCGGCTCTGTGCTCACTGCCGAGATTATGATCCGCAACACTGGTCAGCGTGACGGTATGAACTACTTCCGCGACGTGAATATCGAGGCCGAAGATTCTGTCATCTGCTCCTTCAGTAAGATGACCGAGGAACTCTACACCGCTAGGATGTACGGTTGGCACGAGAAGGAGGTACGCTTTAATGTCGACATCACCGAAGACGGCTGCCCCACCATCTCCTACCCCTTCGAGATCAATGTCCGGGGTTCCAATACTACCGTCAAAGAGAAAGAGACAGATGCAGCAGCAGATAAACCCGCTATCGTGAACGCCACTGGTAAGGTGAAGAAAAAGACCAAAGGCAAACCTGCCGCCAAGAAAGACGACAAGAAGGTACTCTTCGTACCGAAATGACTCTGACAGATGAGAATAGATATTATCACCGTGTTGCCGGAAATGCTCGAGGGCTTTGTCCACGAGTCGATATTGGCAAGGGCTGAAAAGAAGGGGCTGGCAGAGATCCGTCTGCATAACCTGCGTGACTACACCCTAGACAAATGGCGTCGCGTCGATGATTACCCTTATGGAGGCTCGGCAGGAATGGTCATGCAGTGTGAGCCCATAGACCGTTGCATCAGCGCCCTGAAAGCCGAGCGCGACTACGACGAGGTCATCTTCACTTCTCCCGACG
>JAEEGL016939618.1_pt1 | contig 19896 bp, 18 predicted proteins | sample 9134231 | NCBI WGS metagenome assembly JAEEGL01 (sample SAMN16246548, study PRJNA631951) | gut metagenome | biome: gut microbiome; feature: rumen; material: fiber-attached | host: Bos | place: Iran: Karaj | collected 2018-10 | reverse complement strand
GTGGACTGGATGATGTAGACGTCCTTGCCTCTTACGCTCTCGCCTATGCCTATGGCTATCTCGCCGTCGGAGAACTTCTTTACGTCCGCCGCACCGAGGGGCTTGCCGAGCTGTTCGCTGATCTGCTGAGCCAGAGTCCTGTTTCCGTTGCCTGCGAAGATCGCATAATCCTTAAAAGTACCGTTCATTTTTTCGCCTTTCTGTATATAAATTTTTTTATACGACTAGTTCGGGGTTGACGCTCACGCGGCACGCTGCGCCTGCGTCGTTGTAGAGGAATATGGGGAAGTAGCTGCCTATCTTTTTCTGTTCGTCTTTTCCTGCAACTATCACGACGCCCACGCCCACGGTCTTCGAATCGAACTCCGCGAGCATGTCCTGCATGCCCTTTACGGATCCTCCGCCACGCATGAAATCATCTATGATTATCGCCCTTGAGCCGGGCTTTATGGCCCTCTTGGACAGGCTCATCTTCTGTATGCGGTCCGCAGATCCCGAGAAGTAGTTGATGCTTATCGTGGAGCCGTCGGACACCTTGGCCTCGCGCCTTATTATCACGAGAGGCATGTTCAGAAGCCTTGCCGTCATCATGGCGACGCCTATGCCCTTGGTCTCGACAGTCACCACCATGTCGGCCTCCACCGCAGCGAAACGCCTTGCGAAGACCCTCGCCGAAAGCGTTACGAAGCCGGGATCCGACATCAGGTCCGTGGTATAGATGAAGCCGCTTCCTATCATCCTGTCCGGCTGGGCGAGCATCTCGCCGTACTTTACCAGCTGCGGGGATGCCACCTCTTTGCTTATGTAGGGCACGTACCTTACGCCGCCCCTGGCTCCCGCCGTGGTCTCCACGTAGCCCAGGCCCGCCGCCTCCACGGACTGCCTTACGATCTGAAGATCCTCAGACACGCTGGACTTGGCGCAGCCCAGCTTTTCCGCAAAGAATGCCAGAGGATAGTCCCTGTTGGGATCCTCGGTAAGCGTCTGGGTTATGAAGCATGCCCTCTGAGCTCTTTTCACTTCTGTTCTCCCTTTTCGAGGATCATGGTCCCCACGCGGTATATGTCTCCCGCTCCCATGGTTATTACCACGTCTCCCTCGCGGGCGTTCTCAAGGACATAGTCCGCCATGGCCGAAAAGTCCGCAAAGAACGCGGCCTCCTTGTCCGGGTGGCGCTTCTTTATGTCCTCAAGAAGCTTTGCGGAGGAGAGCTTGTATATGTTCTTCTCCCTTGCGGCGTAGATCTCCGCCAGGCACACGACGTCCGCGTCCTTGAACGCGTCCGCGAACTGGTCCATCAGGGCCAGAGTCCTCGTGTAGGTGTGCGGCTGGAACAGGCACCAGATCTTCCTGTGGGAGAGCTTCTGGGCCGCCGCGAGAGTAGCCATTATCTCCGTTGGATGGTGGGCGTAGTCGTCCACTATCGTAAGGCCTTTGGTGCGGCCTATTATGTCGAACCTTCTCTGCGTTCCGCGGAAGGCCTCGAGCGTCTTCTTTATGACCTCCATGTCGGACATACCCAGGCTCATCACAGCCGCTATGGCAGCGAGGCTGTTGGCGACGTTGTGCTCTCCGGGAACGGAAAGCTTTATCCTGTCCACGTACTGCCCTTTATGGAAGAGATCGTAGGACGGATGCCCCATCTCGTCGAAGGAGATGTTCTTTGCGTAAAAGTCGCTCGACTCGCTGAAGCCGAAGGTGCATATCCTGCACTTAAGGCCTTCCGTAACAGACTTTACGAAGGGGTTGGAATCGTAGGCTATTATGGTGCCGTCCGCAGGGACCGAGTCCGCGAAGGTCTTGAAGGACTGCGCTATGTGGTATATGTCCTTGAAATAGTCCAGATGGTCCGAATCTATGTTGAGGATTATCTCCATGGTGGGCTTAAGCTCAAGGAAGCTGTCCATGTATTCGCAGGCCTCGGTGACGAAGTACTTCCTGCCGCCTATCATGACGTTGCTGTGCAGCTCGTTGAGTATGCCTCCCACCAGTATGGTCGGGTCCAGCCCGGCGTTCTGCATTATCAGGGATACCATGGAGGTGGTGGTGGTCTTTCCGTGGGTGCCGGAGACCGCTATGGATACCGGGTACTCCTTCATGAGCATGCCGAGGGCCTCGGCCCTGGATATCACGGGAACTCCCAGCTCTTTGGCCTTTAGTATCTCGGGGTTCTCCATGGATACGGCGCTGGAATAGACCAGAAGGTCGGAATCCCCGACATTGGCGGCGTCGTGGCCTATGAAGACCTTTATGCCCTCGTCCGAAAGGTGGTCCGTTACGGTGCTCTGCTTCATGTCGGAGCCGCTGACCCTTACGCCTCTTCTGTGCATTATCTCTGCTATGGCGGAGACTCCTATGCCTCCGATGCCGAGGAAGTGGATGTGCTTGTAGCTGTTCAGATCCATTATGCTTTTGCCCTTTCTGTTATCAAAGACCCAGGAGCTTCTTTACGCGCTCCTTCATGTCTTCTCTTTTTATCGCTTCTTTATGTACCACCGGACGGTCCTTAAGGCCCGCAAGCCCCGAAGGGACCGGGTATCCGGTAGCGATGAACAGGCGCTCTATCGTCTCGAATTCGTCCGCGCCCGGCTCTATCCCTATGCTCCCCGCTATGCTGGCAGCGAACTTGTAGGGGCTTGCGGTGGAGGCTATGAGCGTGGGCGTATAGTCCCCTGTCCTCTCAGCGTAGTCCTTCCAGACCTTGTAGCCTACAGCGGTGTGGGTATCCATAAGATACCCCTCTTCCGCGTAGAGATCTCCTATGGCCGCGTTTATCTCGTCCTCGTCCGCATAGCCTGCCGCAAAGGTCTTCGAGAGCTTATCGAAGACCTTTTCGCTCACCTGATACCTTCCGGTCTCGGAGAGCTGGTCCATGAGGCTCCTTACCTCCGCGGCGTCCTCGTCCGCAAGGTGGTAGAGCAGCCTCTCCAGATTGCTGGAGATGAGTATGTCCATGGACGGCGAATTGGTGACGAAGAACTCCCTGTTCGCGTCGTAGATGCCTGTATTCATGAAGTCCGTGAGGACCTTGTTCTTGTTGGAGGCGCAGATGAGCTTGTTCACCGGCACTCCCATGCGCATGGCGTAGTATGCCGAGAGTATGTTTCCGAAGTTCCCGGAGGGGACGCAGATGTTTATGGGGTCTCCCGGGAAGATGGCGCCGTCGTCCGTCACCATCTTAAGGTATCCCCAGACGTAGTAGACTATCTGAGGTATCAGCCTTCCGACGTTCATGGAGTTGGCGGCGCTGAAGGTAAAGCCCGCGGCCTCCATCTCCTTAAGAAGAGCGTCGTCGGAGAGTATCTGCTTCTGAGTGGTCTGGGCGTCGTCGAAGTTTCCGAGTATGGAGAACACGTGGGCGTTGCCGCCGCTTGCGGTGCGCATCTGGCGCTCCTGCACGGGGCTTACTGCTCCGTCGGGGAAGAACACCACTATCTGCGTGCCGGGAACGTTCTCAAAGCCCTTAAGAGCCGCCGTTCCGGTGTCTCCCGAGGTGGAGACGAGTATCACCACGGTCTTGTCCTCGTGGTTCTTTTCCATGCTCTTTACAAGGAGCCTGGGCATCAGCTGAAGTGCCATGTCCTTGAAGGCCGCCGTGGGTCCGTGGTAGAGCTCCAGGAAATACGCGCCTCCGGCCTTCCTTACCGGGACTATCTCCTCCGCGCTGTACTTGCCGTCGTAGGCTCCGTCTATGCACTCCTTAAGCTCCTCATCTGAGAACTCTGAGAGGTATGGTGCCAGGACCTTTGCGGCTATGCTCTTGTAGTCCAGAGCTGCCACGTGGTTAAGAGGCTCAAGCTTCGGGAACTCCTCGGGGACGTAAAGCCCTCTGTCCGCGGCTATTCCTTTAATGATGGCGCCGCTGGCGCTCATCTCGGGGGCTATGCCCCTCGTGCTCTTGTACTTCATCTGCTACCCGTCAGGCTTCGATCGCCTTTTCTATGCGCTTTCTTACCATCTCCGTGCCCATTATCTGCTGCACGGTCCAAAGGTCAGGGCTGTTAGCCCTTCCCGTAATGGCTATCCTTATCACCCCGCTCACGTGGCCCACGTGGCCCTTGTAAGCGTTGGGATCTTTCTTATAATCCTTGGGCTTTACCGCGTATCCCAGGTCCGCGGTTATCCCGCGCACCTTCTCGAACCACGCGGAGTTGTCGTCCGAGGGATCGTAGCCTTCGATGTAGCGCCTTAAGATCTCGGCGCGGTCTTCTACGGAGACTTCGGCCGGCCACTCGGACTCGTATTCGAAGGTCTCGTCGAAGAAGTACTTTATGAAGGCGAATATCTGCTGAGCGTATATCAGGTCCTTCCTGGGCTTTTCGCCTCCGCGGTCTATGTCGAAGACCTTAAGGAGCATGTCTTTGTTTTCCTTAAGCAGCGCGTACTTGTCCCTGTCGAAATCCTCCGCCCAGCCGAGCATGAAATCGTAGATCTGAGCCGCGCTCTTTCTGGCCAGCACGTCCTTGGAGACGTCGTTCAGCTTGTTTATGTCGAACAGAGTTCCGGAATCGCTCATCTTGTCCGGAGAGAAGGTGAACTCGTTGTAGTCCGTGTCCGGGTTGGCCATGCGCCACTGCTCGAAGTCCGAGCAGAGTATGGTCATGAGGTATTCGCGGACGGCCTCCGGAAAGTAGCCAAGTTCCTTGTAGAACGAGAGCCCCAGCTCCGGGTCCTTGCGCTTTGAGAGCTTCCTCTTCTGGCCGGTGGCGTCGTCTATCTTCATCAGCGAGGTGTTGTGGCAGTAGAGCGGGATCTCCCAGCCCATGGCCCTGAACAGCTGCTCGTGTATGGGAAGGCTTGCCATCCACTCCTCGCCGCGCACCACTATGTCCGTGCGCATGAAGTGGTCATCCACCACGTGCGCAAAGTGGTACGTGGGAAGGTCGTTCTTCTTGAGTATCACCACGTCCTGGATGTTCTCCGGCATGGAGATCTCTCCGCGTATTGCGTCGCGGACCTTAAAGTATCTGGACGGGTCTCCTTCGGAGCGGAAGCGCACGACATATTCCTGCCCTTCCGCAAGGCGGCACTGCACTTCCTCAAGTGTAAGGTCCCTGTGCTTTGCGTACTGTCCGTAGATGCCCGGATCCAGCTTGGCAGCCGTCTGGGCAGCGCGTATGTCAGCTATCTCCTCCTCCGTCATGAAGCAGGGATAGGCCTTGCCTTCGGCCACGAGCTTTTTGACGCAGGCCTTGTATATGCTGCTGCGCATGCTCTGCCAGTAGGGACCGTAAGCGCCTCTTTGGGCCGCGCCCTCCTCGAAAGGAACGGGCTCGCTGCCCGGCGTTCCGGCCTTGCACGCACCTTCGTCGAACTCAATGCCAAAATAGCTGAGCGTGTCCAGAAGGACAGGCACAGCGCCTTCTACTTCTCTCTTTTCATCGGTGTCCTCTATGCGAAGGTAGCATACTCCGCCGCCCTGATGAGCAAGCCTTTCGTCCACCATGGCGCCGTAGAGGTTCCCCAGATGTATGTAGCCCGTGGGGCTGGGGGCGAGCCTGGTCACGACCGCGCCCTCGGCAAGATCCCTTTCGGGATAGATCTTCTCGTAATCTTCCGGAGTCTTATCTATGTCCGGAAACAACAGCTCTGCAAGTTTCTTATGATCCATCGATCACCTCAGTAAATAACGAATTAATTAATTATATCAGAAAACGTTCGCCTTTTCAGCACTCAGTCTTCTGCTTTTATGATATGCGAGTTCTTTTTCCAGCGCCCGCTGGCAAAGAACGCCGCGGCTATCACGAACGGCATGAAGCCCGCCAGCGCGTCTCCCAGCCAGAAGCCCCTTACGGACATCTCCATCACGAAGCCGAACAGGTATGCAAGTCCTATCCTGAAGATGATGCCGTCAAGAAGCGCGACAAGAAGGTTCATCTTGGAGTTCCCGGAGCCGTTGATGAGCGAGAAGCCCACGGACCTTGCGATGCCTCCTATGAAGAACAGCGCCAGAGGCGTCACCAGCACTCCGGATACGCTTATGACCTGCGCGTCCGTGGTGAACATGCTGAAGATCTGGGTCGGGAACAGCACCACGGCAAGGGTGCATATGCCGCAGAGCACGCCTGTGGTAAGGAACACGACTAACAGTATCTTCGGCACTCTGTGATACTTGGCCGCGCCTATGTTCTGCGCTATGTTGGCTCCGCCTGCAGTGGTGAGCGAGTTGGTGATTATCCCTATGAACATGGACAGCTTGTTGTACACTCCCGCAAGGGCGGTGTAGACCCAGCCGCAGTCGTTTATCCATGCCGCGAGCACTGTCTTGGAAAGGGTTATCGCCGCCATCTGTATGGACATCGGTATTCCGAGCTTTACCAGCGGGATGAACACCTCCCTGTGCACGCGGAAGCTGCGCCTCTTAAAGTCGAAGCCGAACTCCTCCTTACGCCTGTACAGGAACACGAGCCCTATCACGAAGCTTACCGTCTGTCCTATGACCGTTGCAAGGGACGCTCCGAAGGTGGACCAGTGGAATACCGCTACAAAGACTATGTCCAGGATGATGTTCAGTATGGAAGCTATGCCTATGAAATACAGCGGGTGCTTGCTGTCACCCATGCCTCTTAGTATGGAGCATATGCAGTTGTAGCCTGCTATGAAGAAGACGCCGCAGATGCCGGTCACGTAGTAGGCCTTGGCCGGGCCCCTTACCTGAACGTCCGCGTTGATCAGCTCCATGAAGGTCTCTCCGAGGAGCATGCACAGTATGAACATCATAAGGGACAGCGTAAAGGTCACCACGAACATGGTGCCTATCATCTTCTTGATCTCTTCCCTCTTCCTGGCGCCCACGAACTGGGACAGTATTATCTGCCCCGCGCCGGTAAAGCCTATAAGCAGGAAGGTCACGATGTGTATGATGTCCCCTCCTATTGAAACAGCCGCCATGCCCAGGCCGCCCTCGACCTGGCCGACCACCATCATGTCCACGACGTTGTAGACAGCCTGCAGCGCGTTGGCTATGAACAGCGGTGCAGCATAGGACAGCAGCGACTTTACTATGCTGCCCTGGGTAAGGTCTCTTACCAGTGTTTTCTCCGACATGTTATTCTTCTCCATCTTACTCTTTTATATAACTTATATATTATAATACAAAAAGAGCGGATTGTTTATAGTCCGCCCGCTGTTTTTTCTATTAATTTGCAAGTTTTTCGAAGGTCCCTGCGGACTCTCCGACCGCTAAATGAACACGAAGCTGAAGTCCCAGCCCGGGATGCACGGCGCCTTGCGCAGGTACAGGCTGTAATCCGGCCTTATCGAGAGGACTTTTTCCGGGATGGCAAAGAGATCCTCCCGCCTGTGGTAAGCGGAGATCAGCATGCGGGGACGGAAGGTCCTTATGGTCTGCTCCGCGCCCCTTATCGCCTCCGCCTCAGCGCCCTCAAGGTCCATCTTTATGAAGTCAACGGGGCCGCCCGAAAGCAGCGAGTCCGCGGTTATCTGCTCTACGGCAAAGGCCTTTCCGGAGCTTCTTGCAGCGCCTCGTCCGGAGCCTTTTGCAAAGCGCACGGTCCCGCAGAAAGCCCCTGCAGCGGCGTTTACGGGCTCTATGCACTGCTCCTGCGCTGCGAACTCCGAGAGCTTCCTGAAGTTCCTCGGGTCCGGCTCCACGCAGATGATGCGGGAACAGTCCCCTCCGCAGGCATCTGTGAAAAGCTGCGCTGTATCGCCCGTGTATGCGCCGAGGTCTAAAAGCGAAAGCCCGCCCTGCTTTTTGCAGCCGTGAAGGTCATCCGGCCCGTTCACCAGAAGGTCCCAGATCTCCTTTTCCGGAGTATGGCAGGAAAGGAGGGGCTCTATGCGCCCGCTGAGCCTGTACTCCATGACGCTGTCGAAGACCAGGCGGCTCTGCCCGTCCGCAAGAAGAGCGCGTACCCCGTCCAGCTCCGCCCTGTGCGCGTCATAATATCCCCTGTCGAACAGCAGCTCTCCCGCAGAGGCGTCCGCTTCTTGGCGCTGCCACCCGGCCACCGGAAGGTCCGGAGCCAAAAGCTCCTGTTCGGAGGCTATCCTCTCTATCTGAGCCATCACGGAGGGCAGGTGCGTGCCGAAAGCAAGGAGCACCAGCATGTCCCCGAAAGTCTCCTTCGCCTCTGCATAGCTTAGGACCTTAAAACCCCTGAAATACCTGTCTCTTACGAATCCGTCGGACGCAAAAATGCCGGACGCACGGATGCCCCGTACGTCCAGCTCATTTAAGATCCTTTCAGCCGCGTTCCCGGTGCCGTAAAGCACCACCGGCTTGTCAGTTCGTTTTATGCGGTCCCACATCTTTTGCCGCGGGCCTCAGGCCTGCTGACTGTCGTATGCCTTTCTTATGGCTACGCAGAGCTGGTCCGCGCAGGATGTCGGCTTCATGCCGCAGGTGTTGCCCTTGAGCTTCTCCTCTATCTGCTCGACGGTCATGCCGTCCACCAGCTTTGAGACCGCCTTGAGGTTGCCGTTGCAGCCGCCTATGAAGGAGACGTTGGTCACCTTGTCGCCGTCCAGCTCGAAATTGATCATCCTGGGGCATACGCCCTGGGGCTGGTAATTGTACTTCATGTCTTTCCTCCTGATCAGTTCCTGTTCTCCGAAGACGCATCCGCCCAAACGGCCGCCACCGCGTCGTCCTCGTACTGCCTCGTCCAGAGACGGTAGTAGTAGCCCTTCTTTGCGAGGAGCTCCTCGTGCCTTCCCTGTTCCACTATCTTTCCGCTGTCCACCACGAGTATGATGTCCGCGTTCCTTATGGTGGAGAGCCTGTGGGCTATAACCACCGAGGTGCGGCCTTCTATAACCTTGTCTATGGCTGCCTGGATCTTCTGCTCGGTTATGGTGTCTACCGACGCCGTGGCCTCGTCCAGTATGAGTATCCTGGGCCTTGCGAGTATCGCTCTGGCAAAGGATATAAGCTGCTTTTCGCCCGTGGAGAGAAGGTCTCCGCCCTCGCCCACGTCGGTGTCCAGGCCTTTGTCGAACTTCTCTATTATGCCCTCCGCGGATACCATCTTTATGGCCTCCGCTATCTCCTCGTCCGTGGCGTCATCCCTTCCGTAGGTGAGGTTCTCGCGTATGGTCCCGGAGAAGAGGTGCGGCGTCTGGAGCACGTAGCCCAGCGCGGAATGCAGCCACAGCTGGGACCTTTCGCGGTAGTCCCTGCCGTCCACGAGTATCTGTCCGGCGGTGGGCTCGTAGAACCTGCAGATGAGGTTCGCCATGGTGGATTTTCCCGCTCCGGTCTCGCCCACTATGGCCACGTTGGTCCCAAAGGGTATCTTAAGGTCGAAGTCCTTAAGCACGTATTCGTCGGCTCCGGGGTACTTGAAGTCCACGTCGCGGAACTCTATGTCTCCCCTGAGCTCTTCCCAGTTTTCTTTCTTGGGATTGAAGACGTCGCCGTATTTCGCGACTACTTCAGGCGTGTCGCTTACCGAAGGCACGGTCTCCATCAGCTTGGTGTATCTTTCGATGTTCACCTTGCCGTTTACGAACAGCGCGAGGGTCTCCACCAGCCAGCGCACGGGCTCCATCAGCCCCTGGGCGTAGCTCATGAACATGGAGAAGGTGCCTACCTGCTCGGCGGCCAGGACTCCGCCCTTCCAGAGCACGAAGGCCAGCGCGAACGACGCCGCAAGGTCCGTCACCGAAGCGAACAGGCTCCTGTGCCTTGCCAGCTGGCGCGCCTTGTTGTACATGTTAGTGGTCTCGGCGCGGAAATCCTCGTCTATGCGGTCCTCTATGACCAGGGACTTTATGGTCTTGGCGCCTGTTATCCCTTCGTTGAAGTTGCCGGTGATCTTCGAGTTTATCTCCCTGGTCTGCTTTCCGAGGGAGAAGAGCTTTCCGTAGAACAGGCTGAAGAACAGCGCTATTATAGGCACTATTATCAGCACGGCTCCGGTGAGCCTGACGTTCACGGAGAGCATTATCACTATGGCTCCCACTATGTAGAACAGGAACTCCACGGTGTCCGAGATCTGGTTGCTGAAGAGGTTCCCTATCCTGCTGGTGTCGCTCATGGCGCGGGCGTGGATGTAGCCCACGCTGTTGGCGCTGTAGTAATCGAAGGACAGCTCCTGCAGATGCGTGAAGGCCTCGTTGCGCATGTCGCGGTTCATTGTTACTTCCGTGGCTATCTGAACCTTTATGTTGATGTACGCCGTGAGGGCTATGAGCCCCAGCATCAGAACGTACAGCGCTATGAAGAACGGCAGGGTGTCCAGCGTGCCCTCGGTGACGAAGTGGTTGAGGGCGTACCTGTTGAAAAGCGGCCCTATAAGATCCAGAAGCCCCGACACGAACGCGGAGAGCGATATTATGATCACCTGTTTCTTAAAGCGCTTCACCAGCGGGATCATCTTGGGGATGCCGAAGAAGCGCAGGCTGCCGTCTTTTTTAGTCGTTCTCATGGCCTGCCTCCTTTCCGTCCCGGATATGGTCCTCGCCCAGTCCCGACTGTATGTCATATATGCGGTTGTAGATGCCGCCGGCCGTCCTGAGCTCGTCCGGAGTGCCTTCCTCGGCTATCCTTCCGCCGTCAAGCACTATCACCTTGTCCGCCTTGGAGAGCGTGGTGATCCTGTGCGAGATAAGTATTATCGTAGCGGATCCGAAGCGCTCTTCAAGAGCTCTGCGGACCTTGGCGTCAGTCTCGGTGTCCACCGCCGAGAGAGAATCGTCAAGCACCATTATCGGCGCGTTGGCTATGAGCGCCCTGGCTATGGCAGCGCGCTGCTTCTGGCCTCCGGAAAGAGTAACTCCGCGCTCTCCCACGAAGGTATCGTAGCCCTTGGAGAAGCTCTCCACGGCCTCATCCAGGCATGCTGCCTTTGCGGCCTCCTTTACCTCCTCAATGGTCAGAGCTCTTGAGGATATGCCTATGTTCTCATGGATGGTCCTTGAGAACAGGAACGGCTCCTGGAGCACCATGGAGATGTTCTTCCTCAGGTACTGAGTCTTTATGCCGCGTATGTCCTTTCCGCCTATGCTTATGGTGCCGCAGCCCTCGGGCAGGCTGTACATCTTGTCCAGAAGGAGCATCAGCGTGGACTTTCCGGAGCCTGTGCCGCCCAGTATGCCGAGAGTGGAGCCTGCGGGTATCCTAAAGCTCACATCGTGCAGCACCTCGGAGCTTCCCTCGTAGGCAAAGCTCACGTGGCTGAACTCTATGTCGCCGTCCATGGGGGCCTCCACGGAGCCCGGAGCGTCCTGCTCCACGGGCTCGTTCATTATGTGCCCTATCCTGTCCAGGCAGACTCCCGCCTTGCTCATCTCGGAGATCATGCGGCCGAGCCTTCTTATCGGGAACGACAGCATGGAGTTGTAGGAAACGAAGGCCACGTATTCGCCAGGCGTGAGCTTTCCGTTTACGCAGAACACGCAGCCGGCTACTATCACTATGAGTATCTGCAGCATGCTGAGGAAGTGCTGGGTGGTGAAGAACCGGGCCATTATCGCAGCAAGCTTTACCCAAAGGCTGTTGTAAAGGCCGTTCTGCTCAAGGAACTTTTCCTTTTCCTTTGCCTCCTGCGCAAAGGCGCGGACCACCCTCATTCCGGTGAGATTCTCCTGTATGCGCGCGGAGACCTTGCCCTCCATCTCGTCGCACTCGCGGAAGCCCTTCTCCATCTCCTTTCGGAAGATCAGGACGTAGGTGAGTATGAACGGTATGGGTATTATGGCTATGAATGTAAGCCCCACGTTCATGGAGAACATGAAGAACAGGGACAGGATTATCATGATGCTTATCCTGACCACCGATACCAGCTGCTCGGCGACGAACATGCGCACCATCTCAACGTCCGAGGTGCAGCGCTGGATTATGTCTCCGGTGTGGTTCTTCATGTGCCACTCGTAGGGGAGATGCTCTATGTGGTTGAACATGCTGTCGCGCATGCGGCGCACCAGGGTCTCGGCGCCCTTGTTGTTCATTACCCTCTGCAGGTAGCCTGAGATGCCTCTGATGACGGCAACGACGACTACCGCGAGCGCCATTATCCAAAGGTGCTGTCCCAGGTACGGGAACCCTCCCAGCCTGTCCACGAAGTCCAGGACGAACTGCGGGAAGTTGGGTTCCTTGCCGCCTATGGCGTTGTCTATGGCAGCGCGGAATATCTGGGGATCCACCATGTCGCAGAGCGCGTAGATGAGGGAGGCTCCTATGCTGCACGCGAAAAGACGCTTGCTGCCCTTGAGGAACTTGAGCAGAAGCTGAGTGTGCAGGCGCCTTGCCTCCTTTTTATCCTGTTTTGAGACTGCCTTTTCTGGCATTTTTCCTCCTCTTTGCGCTTTGCGTGTGTAATTGTGGATTATAACATAAAAATACAGCATATGAAATAACGATCGCGTTCTTTTTTGTATTTTTTTAACAATTGCGGCAGGTCGGTCTAAGTGATAAAATATATTGGCAAAAAATATAACTGAAGGAGAAGGATATGAACGCGCAGATAGCAAACCTCATAAGGATGATAACGCCCGCGGACCAGAACGCCATGCTGCTGGCAAAGGACAGGCAGTCCAAGCTGGCCAAGCCGCCGGGATCCCTGGGAAAGCTCGAGGACATAAGCGTCAAACTGGCCGGGATGACAGGCAGTGTCATCAACAAGGTGGACAACTCCGTGGTCCTCGTCTTCTGCGCTGACAACGGCATCATAGAGGAAGGCGTTTCCAGCGCCCCCAGGAGCGTTACCGCGGCCCAGGCCGTGAACATGACCAAGGGCCTTACCGGCATGTCCTCCATAGCAAAGGCTTTCAACACGCAGGTGGTGGTAGCCGACATAGGCATAGCCGACGACTACGTCTGCCCGGACATAGTCAACTGCAAGATATCAAAGGGCACAAGGAACTTCCTCAGGGAAGACGCCATGCCCTACTCCGCCGCCGAGCGCGCCATACTTACCGGCGCCTCCCTGGTCTTCGACATAAAGAAGGCCGGCGCGGAGATAATAGGGATAGGCGAGATGGGCATAGGGAACACCTCCACCAGCACCGCGGTGCTCTCCGCTCTTACGGGCACTCCGGCTGAGGAGATAACCGGCCGCGGAGGCGGTCTTACTGACGCCGCGTTCGCCCGCAAGAAGGCAGTCATTACTGCCGCTCTCGAACGCAGAAAGCCCAACCCCATGGATCCGATAGACGTGATAGCGAAGGTCGGAGGCCTTGATATCGCAGGCATGTGCGGCGCCTTCCTGGGAGCTGCGGCAAATAAGATGCCCGTTGTCATAGACGGGTTCATCTCCGTGGTGGCGGCGCTCTGCGCTTCCGCCCTCTGCCCGGCGGCAAGGGACTACATGCTGCCCTCGCACAGGAGCTTCGAGCCCGGATACTCCGCCGCGATAAAATACCTCGGACTTGAGGCCTGGCTGGACCTCGGGATGCGCCTCGGAGAAGGCTCCGGCTGCCCCATAGCCTTCCAGGTGGTAAAGGCCGCCTGCGCTGCGATGTCAGGCATGGCGCTCTTCGGAGAGCAGTCAGACATCAACGACAGCTATCTGGACGAGATCCGCAGAGGAGACAGCTTCAGCATCAAATGACGATATTCATTTCCGGAGGATGTAAAAACGGAAAATCGACGATAGCGGAGGACTGCTGCACTGCTTTGGCGTGCGGCGGTCCGCTCTATTATATCGCCACCATGCAGGCCTACGACGACGAGGACAGGGCCCGCATAAAAAGGCATCAAAGCAGCCGCGCCGGCAAGGGCTTCATCACCCTTGAGCAGCCGCGGGATCTGCTTGAATGCCTAAAGGACAGCGACCCCGAGAACGGCACCTACATACTCGACAGCGTCACCGCGCTGCTGATAAACGAGATGTATTCGCCGGAGAGCTTCGAGGCCGACAAAGACGCCGGAAGGCGCACCGCGAAGGCCCTTGAGCAGTTCGCGAAAAGCGTCAGAAATGCAGTATTCGTAAGCGATTTCATCTATTCCGGCGCGGAAAAGTATTCAAGCTACACCATAGAATACATGGAGGCGCTCGCCCTCTGCGACCGCACCCTTGCGGCCTGCTGCGACGCCGTTGCGGAGATAAGCGGCGCGCTTCCGACGATGTACAAAGGAGAGCTTCCGATATGACGGGATTCTTTATGGCATGGAGCATGTTCCTGGCCATCCCCTGCCCCGTAAAGAAGTGGGATGACGCCAAAAAGCCTCAGATGCTTGCCGCCCTGCCCTTCGTGGGACTGGTGGCAGGCGCGGTATGGCTTGCGGTATACAAGCTCTGCGACATCCTGAGCCTTAAGGTGATAGGCCTTGCGCTTACCGCCGCAGCGCCCTGGATAGTCACGGGCTTTATGCACCTTGACGGCTTCCTGGACTGCGCGGACGCCGTGCTGTCCTTCAGGGACAGGGAGAGGCGCATAGAGATACTCAAGGACTCCCACGTGGGCTCCTTCGCGGTCATCTGCATGTCCATACTGGCGATATTCACCTTCGCGGCATGGGTGCAGACGGGATACAGGGCCAACCTTTTCGTGCTGCTGTTCATACCTGCAGTATCCAGAGCCATGGCGGCCGCCTGCGTACTGGGCTTTGAGCCTCTGGGCACCAGTTCGTACAAAAAGATGTCGGAGGAGGAGCGTTCCAACGGACCCATAGTTTTCTGCGTTGCAGTCGCCGTCGTTCTCTGCGCCGCGGGCGTTCTGCTGGCGGGGCTGCAGGGCATAGCGGTCTGCGTAAGCGCTGTGTGCACTCTGCTCACGGTGCTTAGGATACGCGCCAACCTGGGCGGCATGTCCGGGGACATATCCGGCTGCGCCATTACGGTGGGAGAAGCCTTCGCGCTGCTGGCTCTTGCTATAACGGCGTCCGTCTGAGCGATACGAAAACAGCTTCATTTCAAAAGAGGAGATACCATGCATCTGGTAACAGGAGGGGCTTTCCAGGGAAAGCTCGAATACGCAAAGAACGCCTTCAGTCTTGCGGACAGCGACATCTGCGAGTGCCGGGAGGACTGCGCCCCGGACCTTAAGGCGCGCTGCCTGTATCATTACGAGCGCTATGTGATGTACTGCATGCGGGAGGGCCTTAAGCCGAAGACCGCATTCCCGGAAGACACCGTAGTCATAATGGACGACGTGTTCTGCGGAGTAGTGCCGGCAGACCCGGAGCTGAGGGCCTGGCGCGAGAGCTGCGGACGTGCCCTCACCGCCTGCGCGGCAAGCTCCAAGACCGTTACCAGGCTCTTCTGCGGCATACCCAAGAGGCTGAAATAATGAAGATCTATCTGATACGCCACGGGCAGACCATGGCTAACAGGACGTATACATACTGCGGCGTAACGGACATGCTCCTTACCGGGGAAGGCATAGACCAGCTGAAGGCAAAGAAGAAGGCCGGAGGCTACCCGGACATCGAAGGTCTGGACGTCATCACCAGCGGCCTTACCCGCACAGAGCAGACCCTGAGCATCCTTTTCGGAAGCGTCCCGCACCGCGCGGACAGGGCCTTTTCCGAGATGGACTTCGGCGAGTTCGAGGGATATTCCTACGACCAGCTGAAGGACCGCGAGGACTATCAGGCCTGGATAAACGGAGACCACATGGCCAACCGCTGCCCGGGCGGAGAGAGCGGAAACATCATGAAGGAGCGCGTCCTGGCAGGGCTTAAGACCGTCCTCGACGGCGGCCGCGACACCCTGATAATCTGCCACGGGGGCGTCATCGCCATACTCTTTGAATACTACTTCCCGAACACCGGGCTCAACTGGTACGAGATCCAGCCGTCCAACGGAGAAGGCTTCCTTTTTGAGTTCGAAAACGGCAAAGCGGTCTCCTGGGAGAGGATACCGCGCAAGATTTGACCGGCTTTTTCCTAATTCTTCACCCCAAATCCATAATCTGTGGTATAATGTACTGTAACACTAATTTTCGAGCGGAGATAACTACGATATGAAAAAGATACTCAAACTAATTGCAATACTTCTGGTGCTGGCCATAGCTCTGTGTGCCTGCGGCAAAAAAGAAGAAGTCTTCAGCTACAGCAGCATCTACGATGACAACGGCTATTTCAAGAACGTCAAGGCGTCCGACTACGTCACCATACCCGAGCTCAGCGCCCTTGAGGTAAAGAAGAGCGACATAGAGCTGCGCAAGGCATCGCTTCTGAGCCAGTATCCGGATACCAAGAAGATCACGGACCGCGCCGTAGACGACAGCGATAAGGTCAACATCGACTTCGTCGGCAAGATCGACGGCGTCGCCTTCGACGGAGGAAGCACCAACGGCCAGGGCATGACGGTCGACATAGTCGAGGACAAGTTCATAGACAACTTCCTGGAGCAGCTGGTGGGCCACTTCCCCGGAGAGACCTTCGACATCAACGTCACTTTCCCGGATCCCTATACCAACAACCCGGATCTTTCGGGCAAGCCGGCGGTGTTCACCATCACCATCAACCACATAGTCGAGGAGATACTGCCTGTCTGGAACGACGATTTCGTAAGCGCACACCTGACCTCCGTCTACGGATGGACTACCACTGCCGAGGCTGAGGCAGACATCGCCGCGTCCCTTGCGGAGGATGACATGATTGCAAAGAGCACCTTCAACAAGGACGTTCCGGAAGAGATCATCAAGTATCTCACCGACACCAGGCTGGAGTCCTACAGGAATTACGCCAAGGCCTACAACATGGTCTTCGACAGCTTCCTGCAGTACTACACAGGCTACGAGAACGAGGCAGCCTTCAGGGAAGGCTACAAGGCCACGGCCACGAGCGACGCCAAGTTCTCCCTGATCTATCAGGCAATAGCAGAAAAGAACGGCACCACCCTCTCCGAGGACGACATCAAGGCGTACTTCAAGGAGCTCAACGACACCGAGGACTGGAGCGAGTACAAGGACTTCTTCGGAGTACCTTACATCAAGGCATCGATAATCTATGAATCCATGAGCAAGCTCATAGCGGATTCCGCAACAATAAAGTAATCATCAAGGAGAACAGAAATGGCAGAAGAGAAGAAGAACGCAGCTATCGAAGAAGAGGAAGCTGAATTCATAACTCTGGAGTTCGAGGACGGCACCGAAGTTGAAGCCGAGATCATGGGCATCTTCGACGTCGACGGCAAGGAGTACATTGCTCTCATCCCGGACGACGATTCCGACGACGTATACCTCTACGGCTACAAGGAGGTCGACGACGAGGAGTTCGAGCTCATAGACATCGAGGACGACGACGAGTTCAACAAGGTCGTAAAGGTGTTCGAGGAACTCACCGACGAGGAGTAAAACATCATGAAGCACTACGATATAATAGTCGTAGGTGCAGGAGCAGCCGGGGTCTTTACGGCCTACGAGCTTACGAAGCAGCGCTGCGGCGCGAAGGTCCTTGTCATAGAAAAAGGGGCTCCGCTGGCAGAGCGTGCTTGTCCTATAGCCAAAGGGCTCACGGACAGGTGCATACGCTGCAATCCGTGCCATATCATGAACGGCTACGGAGGCGCCGGCTCGCTTTCCGACGGGAAATACAACATCACCACCAGCTTCGGTGGTGATTTGCATGTCTACATCGGAGAAGACAAGGCCATGGAACTGATGGAATACGTGGACAGCGTCCTGTGCAGCATGGGCGGCGCGGACGCGGAGCTGTATTCCACGGAGAACAAGGAGCTTAAGACTCTTGCCTTAAGGCACGGCCTGCACCTTCTGGACGCGAAAGTAAGACACCTGGGTACCGACAGGAACGTAAAGATCCTGGGGAACATCTTCGATTACGTAAAAAAAGGCGCCGAGTTCCGCTTCCGCACTATGCTGGAGTCCGTTGAAAAGACTGACGAAGGCTTTATAGTCAGGACCGCCGGCGGAGAGGAATTCTACTGCACGGATCTGGTGCTTGCGATGGGCCGCAGCGGCTCAAAGATGGGCCAGGAGATCTGCGCAAAGCTGAACATTCCCACAAAGAACAACCGCGTGGACCTTGGCCTTAGGGTGGAGCTTCCCGCAGAGATATTCAAGCACATAACGGACGAGGTCTACGAGAGCAAGCTGGTCTACATCACAGAAAAATACGGGGACCGCGTGCGCACCTTCTGCATGAACCCCTACGGCGAGGTGGTATCTGAGAACACCAACGGCATAGTAACGGTCAACGGCCACAGCTATGCGGACCCTGCGCTCAGGACCGAGAACACGAACTTCGCGCTGCTGGTGTCCAGCCGCTTTACCGAGCCCTTCCACAACAGCAACGAGTACGGCGAGTCCATAGCGCGTCTTTCCAACATGCTGGGCGGAGGAGTGCTGGTGCAGCGCTTCGGAGACCTCATAAAGGGTCACCGTTCCAACGCCAGCCGCATGTCAAAGAGCTTTACGAAGCCTACGCTCAACGCCACCCCGGGAGACCTTGCCCTGGTGATGCCCAAGCGCCAGCTGGACGACATCATAGAGATGATCTACGCCCTGGACAAGATAGCTCCGGGCACAGCCAACGAGGACACCCTGCTCTACGGCGTGGAGGTGAAGTTCTACAACTCCACCGCGGAAGTCAACAGCGATCTTGAGACCCCGGTAAAGGGCCTCTACATGCTGGGCGACGGCGCAGGCGTCACCCACAGCCTGTCTCAGGCTTCCGCCAGCGGCGTGCACGTAGCCAGGATACTGGCGGAAAAGTACGGGAAGAAGCCCGCAGCAAATCAATAACACGCAGCGACTTCCCGAAATAACGGATCATAAAAGGAGCCCTGCACGGGCCCCTTTTGTATTGCAGTCAGGTTTTAAGGTGACCGCCGGGCAGACATTCTATTCCTGTGCGACCGGATCATGCTGCCGCATGGTCCTATGGAAGAATTCCTCCACGGCGGCCTTGTACTTCTCCGGATCCACCAGGAAGCTGAGAGCGTGGTCCGCGCCCGCTACCGTGATGCGCTTTACCGTTTCCGGGCAGGCCTCGGCAGGGCCTTCGCTCATGCAGGGAGGCACGAAGCTGTCGGCCTCACCGTGGATTATGAGTATGGGCACTTTGGACTTTTTGACGCAGTCGGAGGCGTCGATGTCAGTAAGCTTAAAGCCTCCCAGCAGCGCGGCGCCTATCCTTGCGAATATGAGGGTCCAGCCGGGGATATGCATGCCGGCTGCGGTGTTTACTATGATCTTCCTCGGGGACGAATACGGGCAGTCCGCTATTATCCCCCTGAGGCTCCTCGGGAGATCCAGTTCGCTTGCAAGCAGCACAGTAGCTGCACCCATGGAGATGCCGAACAGGTACATAGGCACGGGTCCGAAGCGCTTTACGGCCCAGTTCGCCCACGTGAGCACATCCTGTCTCTCGTTAATGCCGAAGCTGATAACGTTTCCGCCGCTGGTGCCGTGCGCCCTCTCGTCTATTATCAGCACGTTGAAGCCCTTCTCCAGCAGATACTGCGAGCCCGCGCAGAAATCCTTGAAGGCCGTGCTCCTGTAGCCGTGGCAGCATATCACGAGCGGCGAAGCCTCCGCGGAATGATAATACCTTGCGTGCAGCCTCAGCCCGTCGAAGGAGTCCGTGTATACGTCCTCGCAGGGCCGCTCGCGGAGCTTGTCTATCAGGCTGCAGATCTCGTCCTTGAAGGGCTCGGCCGTATGCCCCGGCGGGAAATAGTAGTCGTCCTTGCGGAGCTTCGGCGGATTATAGAACGTAAATACGAATATGCCTACAGTCGCAGCGATGCAAAGGACCAGAAGCGCGATTATCACCCAGAGCCACCACATAACTATTCCTCCTTTTTGGTGAAGTATTCGAACACCTGCTCCGCTGCCCGGACGTTCATGCCCGGAGCCGCGGCCAGATCCTCAAGCGAGGCGCTCTTTATCGCGTCCACGCTCCCGAAGGTGTTCAAAAGCGACATCTTCCTCTTCTCCCCTATCCCGGGGATGCTGTCCAGAACGGAGCGCCTTACGGACTTGCCGCGAAGGCTCCTGTGATATTCTATGGCAAAGCGG
>JAEEGL016569174.1_pt1 | contig 19896 bp, 15 predicted proteins | sample 9134231 | NCBI WGS metagenome assembly JAEEGL01 (sample SAMN16246548, study PRJNA631951) | gut metagenome | biome: gut microbiome; feature: rumen; material: fiber-attached | host: Bos | place: Iran: Karaj | collected 2018-10 | reverse complement strand
TTTCTATAAAATGGCAAACGAACCTGAATTCGTTAAGTCTATTCTCGAAGAGGATTACAAGAAGATTTATAGCGGAGATTATCGTTATATAGCAGATACGCTTTTCTATCATTTTAAACTGACACCGGGAATACAAGAAAACGGTTCGTTGGATTTTTCGGTGTTTAAGGCATGGAAAGAATATGCTGAAAAAATATCGGATTCCGGAATTAAAGGGAAAATGCGGTCTCTGTTTGCAAAGGGAATCATATATACTCCGGTGGATCCGGATGGCTTCATTATGGATAGGAAAGTAGCTGAGTATGTTGAAAACAGCAAGGACGATTCCTTAATAACGGGCATTGAAGTGGCTTTATTTAATAGTATAGGCTGCATTGATTTAACTCCGGGTTCTGATTCGACAGACATAGTTATAAATCGTCTAAAAGAAAGATCAGACATTCTTATGAATGAGGGTTATTTCGAGATAGCGAGAGTATATAGAAATGCTGCAGATGTTTTTGAAAATCATTATTGTAAAAAAGAATGATGCTTAAACACTACATTACCTTTATACCTTTATAAATGTGCTTTTTACTATTAAATTCGACCTTTTCATGTTAAAATTATAAAGGTTTATTATTACCGTTTTGGAGGTTACAAATGGCTGATATTAAGAAAGAACAGGAGCGAGAAGAACTCCATAAAGCGATATGGGGCATTGCAGACGATTTACGCGGTGCCGTAGACGGATGGGATTTCAAGCAGTATGTGCTTGGAAACAAGGCAGTTTGTTGAGTATTCTTTCAAGGTTGGTGGAATGAAAACAAACGGAACTGATATTGATATGCTTATGCCACCGATGTCGAGATTTGGTGGTGGAGATAGAGCAGAAAAGAAAAAGAATCTTATAGAAAGGTTACTAACTTATTTCGACAGATTCCTTGGGATTGGTGCTGTAACGGAAGAATATGAGATGTTGTTAGAAAAGCCTTGCCGGGGTGGAATATAGGCTTCAAGGGACGAAATGCTGTTTCCTTAGGTGAGTATGGGCCTTGGTTTGCTGGGGGCTGCAAAAACCTTAATAAAGCGTGCTCGGTATATGGCAATCAGGGCCTAGAGCTTGACTGCCCGATCGTTATATTCGGGGACGGGTATATCCGTAGTGGCGGCAACTGGATAGCCCGGGGATCCAGGTACGATTATGACGTGCGCGAAAAAAACTACAACGATCCCGATTCGATCGTAGAGAATAATTATAGGGTTCTTCTAACAAGAGCCAGAAAAGAAATGATCCTGTTAATACCCGAGGACTCAGTTCTTGAAGAAACGTATCAGTATTTCGTAGATATGGGTATGGACATTTTGTAAAAAGGAGCAGGCGTATGGCAAACTTAGTAAGCTTAGAAAAAATATCACTTAAGAATCATCCTGAAATAAAGGAGGATCTTATTCAGAAGTTTATATTTGAGCACCAGGAGTCATTAGGACTGGGTGAGCTTACGCCGATTCAGCGTGAACGAATCCAACCGGCTGGTGGTCGTCTGGACATTCTAATGGGCACTGTCGACAATGATGCGAGATACGAAATCGAGATTCAGCTTGGTGCGACGGATCCGAGTCATATCATCAGGACTATTGAATATTGGGACACAGAGAAAAAACGTTATCCACAGTATGATCATTGTGCGGTAATTGTTGCCGAGGAGATAACCGGTCGTTTTATGAATGTCATCAGTTTATTCAATGGAGCCATTCCGCTTATTGCACTTCAGGTTTCCGCCTATAGGGTAGGAGATGATATATCGCTTGCTTTCACAAAGGTAATCGATAGAGTTACCCTTGGTTCTGATGAAGAGGATGAGTATGAGGTTACAGACCGTAATTACTGGGAGAACCGATCTACTAAGAAGATAATGAAAGATGTTGATGCCATTTTTGCGGACTTGAGTCAGTACACATCCGGCTATGAGCTTAAGTACAATAAGTTTTATGTGGGCCTTGCGAAAGACGGAATCGCTAAGAACTTTATCTCGTTCAAGCCTAAGAAGTCATTTTTACACTTCATTTTCAAGACGAACGAGAGCCAGGAGATAACAAGGAAAATAGAGGACGCCGGCTTAGATGTTACGTACGAAAATCGTTGGAGACAGTATAGAGTTAAACTTCAGGGATTTGATGACTATAAAAAGCACGAGGCGCTGATTAAAGAATGTGTTGAAGCGGCTATGGAGTACTTCAATATTTTAGAGGGATAGCAGAAAGCATGATCCAAGCCTATCATTTAGTATGGCTATTATTGTGAATGGATGGCCGATATTGTACTTGACTTATTATATATACGAGGAGACAAGATGCGATTATGAAAAAGAAAATAGCGACGTGTTTGTTTTGGGCTATATTTTTCGTGATAGAAGTTTTTGTAATAGTAAAATTTCAGAGTTTAATTAATTTAATTACATATGGGTATCCAGCACTTGGTGAATACTATTTTTGGATAGAAACTGACGAAGAAGAGAATGTTATAGGCCACGCTTATTATAAACAATATATATATGATTCTGAAATTGATTTAAGCAATATAATTGTAAAATACCAAGAGACTAACCCTGAAAGAATAGATAGAGATGATTTTGTTGATACAGAGAAATTGCGTATTTATTTATTAAAGAATGGGATTGGAGTAATTAAGGATGAACGTTTCGCAACAGAAGAAGAGGTAAAGGCACAGGATTATGCTAAGAAAAAAGGGAATGGTGTCTGGAGTGCGGACAAACAAGAAGGGCAAATAGAAATAATTGGAAAAAAGGTTGAATTTGTATGGTTTGATTTTATTAGTAGAATCTATAGAGTTATTGATAAGATAAGGACTGTAACGGTGATTAAATGGATTATAGTCTCCGGTATAGGAATAGGAACAATAGTATTTTTTATATATAAACAATTGATGAAAGACAAACTTAATATTGTTTTTTTGGGTGATACAGATTCGGGAAAGACAACTTTTTTTATGAAGGTTTTACACCCATTAATGCATAAGGACCAGTTAAAAGATAGAATAATACCAACGCCGGATCGAGATGTTAAGAAAGGTGACCCGATAAAAATTAAAGGGCGTGAAATAACCCCTTATGTTATCGACAATCCTGGATCAAAACCAGGATGGATGTTAGATGAATTGATAAACAAAAAGTATTCTAATACTGTTGCAATAGTAGTTGTGGCATATTCGGCTAACAGGGACGAACGCATCATAGGGATAAATAGTGCTGTTAAGTGGGTAAATACTATCAAACAGTCTAAGCATTTTAAAAATATAGGAAAAGTGGTGGTATTTATCAATAAGGCAGATCTTTTTTATAAGGATAGTAAGGATTTTCGTGAGAATAAAAGTAAAATATTCCACGAATTTGGAGATATTTACATTAAGGAATTAAAGAAAAGCGCTGATTATGTTGATTGCGGTAGCGCTCTTGAAGGTTGGAATATTGATGAGGTTATCAGTAGGGTGATAAAGGGGCCAAATGAAAAATAATGTATATGCAGAACCTTTTATAATCTTGCCACAAGGTAAGAGGCAGGAATGCTTATTTTGGGGAAATGAACATTTTAAGGCAATAGAATCTGATCTATTAAAAATGTCAAATTGTGGAATTGGAAATACTCGAGTTAATACGAATGTAATAAGGGGTGTAGTTCACGGTAACTTGTTATATGTTGTTCACTTATATCCGACGAGCGTTCGGGAAACATTCAGTGGAAGAAGTGGACAGAAGGCTATTATCGGATTTGCTATTCGACGTTCGGGACTTTTTTTTAGTTTTAGTCGAGTGGTAACAACTGTCGATAGTTTTTTTAAAGCTGTTGAGCACGTATGCAATAGGAACATCGGAGGATTATATACTCCGAATGTTTTAATTCGGAATGCATGCAATGAGAACTTCTTTTTAGAAATTGACAGGGCTTTAAGCGAAGAAGGAATTATTGAGTTTATCTCAAATGAAGAAAGTTTAAACGAAAAGATTGTTGGGTTATATAAGCAAATACGAATTAAATCAATTTTTTATAATCGGTTTAGCTTTATCAGAGAAAATGAAGAATATAAGTTTTGTACGGACAAGGATTTAGATAGTAGATTGAGTATGATAGAAGATTTTTAGGAGTGTACGGTTAATTTCAAGGTGGGCAAATGCAGAAATTATTTCTTAAGGTGGCGAATGCCGCTGCATTTGGGTTGTTCGTTTTCATGGGTTCATGGGTTCAAAAGTGAACCCACGGCAAATCAAAGTGAACCCACGCCGGGGCGCGAGTAGTTTTTGACCCGATAAAAAACTACGTTTTGACTACGATTCACAGCCAAGATTTGCCACACTTTGCCAGGCTTTGCCATTTAGCCCTTTTTTCTGTAAAATGACTGAAACTCCAGCAGCCTGGCAAACTGGCGCAAACTCGAACATTTTGATGCGGTTTTGGAGGTAAGAAATGCCGATAAAAGTATTATTTGTCTGCCACGGCACCACGCAGCATAGGGCTTGCATAGTGGCGTAGAACCGCGGCATAATGCGGCATATCCTTCCGACCTTACAAGTTTGTACTACTAAAAAACTACGATTGACAAAAGATAAACTGAGAAAGTGTAAATAACTGGCAGATCGCGAGAAATGCCGTAAAATCAAGGAAAAGTGATGGTTAGAATACTGTTTGTTTGCCTGGGTAACATTTATCGCAAACCCTGATAAGCCGCATGGTTACTGGCTTTGCAGGACACAGAAACAGTTTTTTACTACCAAAATACTACGATTCACGAAAGACAAAAATTATGATACGAGTGCTGTTTGTCTGCTTAGGCACTAGAAACTAAATGTCTTGCAAAACCGCGCAAACTCGGGCTTATCCCGGGCAAAAAGCGGTGGGATAACAGCTTCGAACTACGATTTTACTACGTTTTGAAAAGGATACAGAAAATGATAAAGGTTCTGTTTGTTTGCACCGGTAATAAGTAGCAAGGGGCCTGCAAACCACGGCAAAGTGGCGCTTTTGTCGGACAAACCGTGACAGACCAACACACTTTTACTACGGTTTTACTACGATTGAAGAAAGATAAAACCGCCAGGATGTGCGCAAACTCGGGCATATCTTGGCAAACTGAGATAAAGCAAGGAGGCTAAATGCCGTGATAAAGGTTTTGTTTGTCTGCTGGGGCAACATTTGCCGTTCGCCCATGGCGGAGTATATTTTTATGGATATGGTAAAGAAGGAGGGACTTTCGGATAAGTTTCACATAGAGTCCGCGGCCACTTCGACGGAAGAACTGGGTAATCCGGTATATCCGCCCGCAAGAGATGAGCTAAAACATCACGGCATTGACTGCCATGGTCATCATGCGCGCCAGGTTCGAAAAAGTGACTATGATGATTTTGATTACATTATTGCGATGGAAGATATTCATCATCGAATCATGAGAGACAGATTTTTTGGCGGAAGGGATGACAAGATTTCTCTTTGCATGGATTATTCTTCAACACCGGGCAAACAAATCGCGGATCCCTGGTATACAGGGGATTTTGTCACTGCTTACAGGCAAATAGAGGAAGGCTGCAGGGGACTTTTGGATAAAATTTTAAAAGAAGACCCCGGTATTTATTAAATCAGGATTTAACAAATCGGCAGTTATTTGACGGCCGAAAATCGAAAACAAATCGGAATACGCGGGAGGCTAAATGATACAGGCTGTAATATTCGATATGGACGGAGTGATCTTCGATTCGGAAAGAATCATATGCGAACTCTGGGACGAACTGGCAAAAGAATATCAACTTGACGGCATAGAGGAATTGATGATTAAGTGCATCGGTATCAACGATGCCGCAACAAATGCTCTTTTCCTCGAAAAGTACGGGGAAGATTTTCCTTACGAGGATTTTAAAAAGATCATTTCAAAAAGATATCATGAAAGATATGACGGCGGACGCCTTCCCATGAAAGACGGAGTAAAGGAACTCTTGTTTTTCCTTAAAGGAAACGGGATAAAAACCGCTCTGGCTTCTTCGACGAAGGTTCAGACAGTGGTTAATCAACTCAAAGACGCCGGAATATACGAATGCTTTGATGTTGTGATAGGCGGAGACATGGTCGGCAGATCCAAACCGAATCCCGACATCTTTCTTCACGCGGCGAAAGAACTCGGAGTCGATGCCAAGGAAGCTTACATTATCGAGGATTCGTACAACGGAATAAAGGCTGCGCATGCCGCATGCGCCAAACCGATCATGGTTCCGGATTTGATAGAGCCGAATGATGAGATAAAGGCCCTGTGTCATAAAATTTTCACGAATCTTTCGGAAGTTAAAGATTATTTTTTGAACATGGTTTAAGCATAGCGAAAATTCCTTCGTAAAGCTCCCTAAAATTTGATAAATAACCGTAAATATGATAAAATAACTTTTTAGATTACGTTTTTTTATTATTTTTCGTTTATCGTGAAGGGGAATACGATGGGAAGATATGAAAATGCTTTGTTTTCTGGTATTTTTTTGAATACTTTTAATAAAGGTAAAAAAGGACGGGCGGGATTTTTCTTAAGCCTTGTCCTTTTGTTTGTTTTAACGGTTTCTTTGCTCGCTGCCATGGTTTTGATGCCGTTTGACATGGCTTTCGCAAAAACAAAATCAGGTACGGAATACGACAAGGTAAATGTCGAATTTTCCGGACAAAACGAAGGCTATTCCGCGGTGCTTTACAATAACAGCAACGGTTTGCCCACTTCAGAGGCCAATGCAATAGCCGAAACCGACGAAGGATTTATATGGATCGGCAGCTACAGCGGTCTTATCAGATACGACGGCAACACTTTCGAGAGAATGGACTCAACGATGGGTATAGCGAGCGTCACATGCCTTTACGTTGATACGAAAAACCGCCTGTGGGTCGGAACAAACGACAGCGGCGTGGCTTATATGGAAAAGGGCAAATTTTATCTTTTCAGGGATAACACGGCTTCGCAGTCCCTTGCGGTTCACAGTATCGTTGAAGACCCTGCGGGAAATATTCTTATCGCCACCACCCACGGCGTTGAGATTATAGACCTTTACAACAACCTCTACAAACTCGATTCGCCGAATATTAACGACGAAAACATAGCGGAACTGAGAGCGGACGGTTCTACCGGTATTATTTACGGTCTTACCGATGACGGCAATGCTTTCACGATTGAAAACTGCAAAGTGACCGCTTTTTATATGCTCAAAAGATTCGAGATAGAGGGAACCGAATCGATTTTGCCCGATCCCGACAAACCCGGATATGTTTATCTCGGAAACGGCGAATCCGGAATATATTACGGCGATCTGACAAAAGGAATGGTCGATCCCAAATACATAGAGACCGCTCCGCTTAAAGAAATCAATTCCATGGAATATATCGACGGCAAATTGTGGATATGCGCGGACAACGGTATCGGTATGTACGATCAGAACGGATTCCGTAAAATATACAATCTTCCGATGAACAACTCCGTCGATCAGATGATTTCCGATTACGAAGGAAATCTATGGTTTGCGTCTTCGAGACAGGGCGTTTTAAAAATCGTAAGAAACAGATTTACGGATATTTTTGCCAAATACGAATTGGAAGAAGAAGTCGTAAATACCACCTGCAGATACAAATCCTATCTGCTGATGGGAACCGACGAAGGTCTTTTTGCGGTTGAAAGCGGAAGCAAGGTTGACAGCATCGTTCTTAAGAAAAAGTTTAATATTCCCGAGGAAATCGAGAAGAATTGCGAGAATAACCTTATTAAACTTTTGGACGGCGTAAGAATCAGATCGATAATAAGAGACAGCAAAAACGTTCTTTGGATTTCCACCAACAGCGAACTGGGACTTCTTCAATATGATAACGGAAACATAACGTCTTATAACAAGGATAACGGTCTTCCTTCGAATAAGCCCAGAATGATATACGAATGCGATAACGGAATGATTCTTGCATCGTGTTCGGGCGGACTCGCTTTGATAGACAAAGAAGACGGTGTCATCGATGTCGTGAATTCCGAGTCGGGTCTCGGAAACACCGATGTTTTGACCGCCACGGAGGGATTGAACAACGAAATAATCCTCGGAACCGACGGCGGCGGAATCTATGTTGTAAGAAACCATAATCTCGAAGGCATAGGACTTAACGAAGGCCTTTCTTCGATGATTATTTTACGTATAAAAAGAGACGTAAAAAGAAACATCTACTGGATTGTAACCAGTAATTCAATAGCATACATGACATCCGATTACAAAGTGGTTACGATAAAGAATTTCCCTTATTCGAACAACTTTGATTTCTTTGAAAACGAAAAAGGAGAGATGTGGATACTTGCCAGCAACGGCGTGTATGTGGCAAAAATAGACGAACTTCTCGCCAACGAGGAAATAAATACGACTTATTACAGCATCTTTAACGGAATGCCCTGCGTTTCGACACCGAACTCATACTCAGACATTACGTCCGACGGAGATTTGTATATCGCAGGTTCGACGGGTGTTGCAAAGGTCAATATCGAAAAAGAATTCGGAGAAATCGAAGATATTAAAATGGCCGTTCCCTATGTGGAAGCCGACGGGGTAATGATTTATCCCGATCAAAACAATACGGTTACGATTCCTTCCACCACGAAGAGACTTACGATTTACGGATATGCGTATACATATTCGCTGATGAATCCGAAGATTACTTATTATCTCGAAGGATTCGACAAGGAAGAAAAAACAGTATACAGAAATGACTTTGAACCCGTAGCATATACGAACCTTCGAGGCAAAACATACCGTTTCGTCATGAGAATGGAAGGGGAGCAGGGAAGCGGAAACAATGAAATTTCCGTCAACATCGTCAAGAAAAAAGCTTTCTATGAAACAACGCTTTTCTACGTGTTCGTCGCAGTGTTTTTAGGACTGGCTTTGTATGAATTCATTGTTTACATTGTTAACAGAAAAACTCAGAGCTACCAAAAGAAACAGGAAGAAAGCAGACTGTTCGTTCGCGAAATGACCGAAGCATTTGCGAAGACAATCGATATGAAGGACCAGTATACCAAAGGTCATTCCATCCGTGTTGCCGAATATACGGCGCTTCTTACGAAAGAACTCGGTTACAACGAAGACACTGTTGAGAAATATTACAATATAGCGCTTTTGCATGACATCGGAAAGATCGGTATCAAACCCGAAGTGCTTAACAAAGCCGGAAAGCTTACCGATGATGAATTCACGCTCATTAAATCACACTCAACCAAGGGCTATCATGTCCTTAAAGATATCAGCATTATGCCGGAACTTGCGATCGGCGCGCGTTTCCATCACGAAAGACCCGACGGAAAAGGATATCCGAAGGGACTTGTCGGAGACGAAATCCCGAGAGTTGCGCAGATTATTGCCGTTGCGGATACTTTCGACGCAATGTATTCGAATCGTCCTTACAGAAAACGTATGAATTTCGAAAAGGTTGTGTCAATCATCAAGGAAGTGTCGGGAACGCAGCTTGCAAGCGACGTCGTGGATGCATTTTTGCGCCTGGTTGAAAGAGGCGTATTGAAGATGGATCCCGATGATGACGGCGGCGGATCGATGGATGATATCAACAACATTCGTCGCAAATATGACGAGGAGCCTGCCAAAGAGGCTTCCCAAAACGGAGACGGGAAAAAAGACGATTCCGTAAAAGAAACAAAGGAACAAAATACCGATGAAAAAAAATAACGAAAACGAATCCGCGGAAAACAAGAAAAGCATTGCAGAGTTTTTTCTGATAGCGATTCCAGTGGGCGCTTTTATGCTCATTGCCGTTGTTGCGCTTATTTTGGGAATCGTTTTTACCGAAAAGAAAAGACATGCAAAAGAGGATTTGAATGCAGTTTCGGTTGAAACCGACAAAAACGTCGGCGATAACACGGAAAACGATATTAAAGAAAAAGAAGAAACAAAAGAAAACGGGATGAAGACGGAAACCGTAACCGACACTTTCAGGACTTCCAAGCTTGATACGGGCAATCTTTCACAGACGGGAAGCGGTTACGAGGGAACCAAGGGAACCGGAAAATACAATTACGGAGAGGCTCTCCAAAAATCGCTTTTGTTTTATGAAATCCAGCGTTCCGGAGATCTGCCCGAAAAGGTCAGATGCAATTGGAGAGGGGATTCCTGCCTTAATGACGGTTCGGATGCCGGAGTCGATTTGTCCGGCGGCTGGTATGATGCCGGCGATAATGTAAAATTCAATTTACCCATGGCATATACCGCAGCCATGCTTGCATGGTCCGTATACGAAGACAGGGAAGCTTACGAAGAATCGGGACAGCTTGAATATGCTTTGGCCGATATCAAATGGGCCAACGATTATTTTATCAAGTGCCATCCCTCGGATGAAGTATATTATTATCAGGTCGGTGACGGAAATCAGGACCATTCCTTCTGGGGCAGCGCGGAAGTTGTCGATGTAAAAATGCAAAGACCGTGCTACAAAGTTACAAGGCAGAACCCCGGTTCCTCCGTATGCGCCCAAACGGCCGCTTCTCTTGCCGCATGTTCGATTGTCTACAAAGACATTGACAAAGAATACAGCGATTTGTGCCTTAAGCACGCTAAAAGTTTATATACATTTGCCAGAGATACCAAATCCGATTTGGGCTATACGGCTGCGAACGGTTTTTATAATTCATGGAGCGGTTTTAACGACGAACTGGCCTGGTCCGGAACATGGCTTTATATGGCTACGAACGACGAAACATATCTTACAAATGCCAAAGCCGATTATGTCAAAGCCGATCAAAACCACAAATGGGCCATGTGCTGGGATGACGTTCATATCGGCGCTGCGCTTCTTTTGGCCAAAATCACGGAAGATCCCGCATATTCTTCGGCTGTTGAAAAACATCTCGACTGGTGGACGGTGGGTGTCAACGGCGAAAAAATCACTTATACTCCCAAGGGCCTTGCATGGCTTGATTCCTGGGGGTCTTTAAGATATGCCACAACCACGGCCTATATCGCTTCGATTTATGCCGATTGGGAAGGCTGTAATGCGTCAAAAAAGAAAACATATGAAGATTTTGCTCTTTCGCAGGCCAATTACGCGCTCGGAGATACGGGCAGATCTTTTGAAATAGGATTCGGAGAAAATTATCCAAGAAACCCTCATCACAGAACTTCGCAGGGTTCTTATTGCGACAATATGAATGAGCCCAATCCCGCAAGACATATTTTGTACGGTGCGCTTGTTGGCGGTCCCGATGCTTCGGACGGATATAACGATACAGTTTCGGATTATACCGTAAACGAGGTCGCATGCGATTACAATGCCGGATTTACGGGACTTTTGGCACATCTTTATTCCAAATACAAAGGTCAGACCATCAAGGACTTCGGTGCCGTCGAAACACCCGGTCTTGAAATATACGCAGACGGTGCGGTTAATGTTTCAGGAAACGACTTTGTTGAAATCAAAGCTCTTGTTTACAATATTTCGGGCTGGCCAGCAAGGGTTCCCGACAGAATCGAATTAAGGTATTTCGTGGACCTTTCGGAAATCGTAAAAGCAGGCGGAAGCGTTGAAGATACCGAAGTCTCGATCAATTATGCGGACGGCGGAAAATGCGAAGGTTTAAAAACCTGGGACGAATCCGGAAACATTTATTATGTTTCGATTGTTTATGATGAGAAGACTCTTTATCCGGGCGGTCAGTCCGATTACAAAAAGGAAGTTCAGTTCCGTATTAAAAGCGGTAACGGAAAATGGGACGATTCGAACGACCCTTCGTACAAAGGACTTACAAACGGAACCATGACGCTTGCGACGAACATGGCTGTTTACGAAGACGATGTTTTGGTTTTCGGAACGACTCCCGCAAGCGGTGACAAAGCAGGCGAAAAGGTCGTACCCGCAACCGGCGGGGCAAATAACAATGCATCGGGCAATTCGGGTAATTCCGGCAGCGCAAACGGCGGTTCTTTCGGAAACAACCAAATTACGGTTTCTCCTTCGACCGTCACTTCGTCGAATGACAGCGTCAAAGTTAAAATCGATTTTACGGGGGACGGAAAAAACAGCGTTTCCGGTACCATAGAGATAACCAACAATTCGGATACCGCGCTCGATTTGAGCAAAACCGACATTACATATTATTTTACGGCCGACAACAAATCTCAGTTTGTTTTCGACAATTATCATTCCGCCGTAAACGAAAAGAACGGAAATTACAAAGCGCTTTCAAATGTAACCGGAACGATATCGGATGCTTCCGGAACCGACGTTGACAAAAAATGCGTGATTTCCATAGGCGATTCGGTTTCCTTAAAGAAAGGAGACATGTTTACGATAAGTTTTGCACTTCATCCTTCCGATTGGAGCAATATAAATATTTCCAATGATTACTCATACAAAAACAAAGACGGTGCGGTAATCAAAACCGACGGAAATACTGTTTTCGGAACGGAACCGAAATAAAAAATATTTTTCCCACAAAAATACGAAAGTGATTCGTATCTTAAGTGGAGATAGGAGGAAACTTGACCCAGGAAAAGTTTGCCGACTGTATTAACAGGATAAGGAACAAAGACAAATCCGGACTTAAAGATATTTACGACGAGTATCTGGGTTATATTTATCCGATAATATACGGCATTGTTAATCAGAAGGAGAATGCGGAAGACGTAACACAGGATTTTTTCGTGAAACTGTATTCGATGGCCTCGACCATGGAATTAAAAGATTCGCATAAAACATTTCTTGCGACGATAGCCAGAAACATGGCTATAGATTTCGTAAGAAAAAATTCACGTTCCATAGCGGTTGACGATTTCGTCGAAGAAGGAATCGAACCCGTGGCAAACGATAAGGTTGAAGAAACGGTAATAGGCGATATGACCGTTACGGAGGCCCTGGCTACGCTTTCCGAAAAAGAAAGAACAGTGGTAAGTATGAAAATTCTTTCCGACATGACTTTTAACGAAATATCGGAAGCTTTGGGCATACCGTTGGGAACCATCACATGGCGGTATCAGGAAGCAATCAAAAAATTAAGGAGGTTGGGCTATGAGTAAAGATTTATCAAAAGAATACAACGAAGCCGTAAGAAGCAGTCTGCCCGATCTCTGGAGCAGAATAGAAGCGGTAATAGACGCCGAGGAACAGTCGGAGCCGATACCTTTTAAGGCGGAAGAAAAAAGCGGCGAACCCGTAAAAAACAACGCAGGCCTTAAAGCTGTTCCCCCCGTACAAAAGAAAAAGAAAAAAATAATTCCGACATGGCTGTTGATAAGCCTTCCTTCGGTGGCGGTAGTGCTTATAGTTTTGACACCTTTAATCTTTTTCGGAGGATTGGTTTTAATAAACGGCGGATCGAAAAGCAGCGCTCCGATGGCTTATGATGCCTGTGAAGCCGAACCTGCGACTTCGGTCAGCAAAGAAAATGCGATTACGGGCACGGTCAATGAGGACGCGGAGTACGCAAATGCAATCGATTTATTCGAAGGGGATTATTTGTACGATATTGAATTGGACGACGGAAAAGCTTCTTTTAGTGCAAACGTAAAACAAAATGCTTCGGAGACACCCGATATGAAACCTGTGCTTAAAAGAACGTTTGCCGAAGTTGAGATTCAAAATATTTACGAAGACGAATACGGCATGTTAACGGTAACGGCCCGTGTTCTCAGCGTAAAAGAAGACGAAAAAGCCGAAGAAGACGAAATACTCGAATTAAACGGGGAAGATGTGATTGAAGCATATCTTTATCAGGAATTTGATTGTGAAGAAGGAAAGACATACGATGTAATTGTTTACCTGGTTTCCGAAACGGATAAAGATACTTATTATATTTCTTCGCAGGATGGCGATTAAGAAAGACCGAATTTGTTTTTAAGGCGAGATTATTATATAATTATATAGTTATGCTTTTGCAAAAAGCATGCATATATGATTTTCGGAGGAAACAATGAACAAAAATAAACTGGTTAAAAGACTGCTTTGCTTTATATTGCTGGGAGTGTTGCTTGCGACACTTCCGGTTACTTATGTATCCGCAAAACCGGCTCAATACGATTTCGGGGTAAATATCGATGCGGGTTACAATAAAAGACTGCTTGTCGGTTACGGCGCTCCGTTGACGCTTACCGTAAGGAACAATAATTCTTCCAATTTCGAAGGTTACATTCAGGTGATCGTTCCCAATTGCGGAAACAACAATGTTCTTTACGAAGAAGAGATCACGCTCGGCGCGGGCGAGAGCAAAACAGTTTCGATGGTAATCGGAATTCCGGCACCCATTGACAACATTAACGTCAGAATGACCAACAAGAAACACAAAGTTGTCTGGAAAGAACTGCAGAAAGTGGTTGTTTCCAAAAACAAGAATATTGTAAATATCGGTGTTTTAAGCGATGATTTTTCGGCACTTGCCTATGCGGACAGGGTTCATTTTCTTTTGGATGACTCCAAAACGACTTCCCTGATAGAGATGTCGGCTGCCGATTTCCCCACCGATTATATTGCTCTTCAAATGATTGACTGTATTCTCATTACCGATTTTTCGACGGATTTGCTTACGAAAGATCAGATTAATGCGCTTTCGCTCTGGCTACAGAAAGGCGGTCTTTTGATTATCGGAACAGGTTCTACGTCAAACAAAACCCTTTCCGGTCTCAAAGGCAGGATAATCAACGAAAACGTTACTTCCACGACAACAAGAAGAACGACCCTCGGTCTTATTAACAAGGATTATTCTTATATCACATCGGCATCTAACGGAATCGGAAAGAATTACAATTACGACGGTTTCTATGACAATTATTACTATTATGATTTCTATTCTTATTCGAGTGATTATTACGAAAGCGATTATGACGGTGACGGAAGAAACGATTATATATTCAACGGTTATTCGGGTATCGATATAGGCGAAGATTATTATGATGCGTACAATAATTACGTCGATCCCTCCCACAGGTATCTTTATGAAGAGGATGCATTTGTTTCATATACCGACGGAAGCATTCATTACAAATATTACGATGAGAGATACGGCGAGGTAATCGGCTATTCCGATTTGGACGATCTGATTTCTCAAAATTATATGTCAAGAACGGATATATATTATAATGCTTATCCCGAATACTGCAGACTGTACGGATACGATCCCAAATGGTTTTTGTATGATGCCAACAAGGATGTGATATCCACGGAAACCGAACTTGAAGCTTTGTTCGAACAATATTACGGAGACGACTTCGAAGAGTTTTTATTCCATTACGCATATCTTTACATTAATTACATTTTCTCGGGAACGGATTTAAGACCCGATCTGTCAAAAGCCGAAGAAACGGTAGTTGTTTCCGAGTACAAACCCATGGATTTGGACTGCTGCGGATTGGATGAAAATCTCTACGGAATCTCAGACAGTATTATTTACGGAGACGATTCTTTATCCAGTGATTTCCCGCTTGCGAAAATAATTAAAAGCGGGGAGGGTTATATTGCTCTTTGCGCATTCGATTTTACCAAAAACCCGATTCCGAGAAACGATTACTCGGGAGAGTTTTTCAGAAACCTTGTCGAGGAAACGATAGGTGCAAAGATTATCAACGAAGCCAACGAATATTCGAATATGGTAGGAAATTCTTATTACTATTATTCGAGCGGATATAATTATTCCGAAGAGCAGTTGTACAGAGCTTCCGCTTCGGCCCCCGTACCTCCGTTCATCTTTTACATTATAGTTTTGGGACTTTACATTATATCTGTATTGGTTCTTTACGTTATTTGCTCCAAAAAGAGAAAAACGTGGAATCTGTGGGTTATATATCCCTGCGTTGCACTTGGCGTTTCGGTTGTAATATTCTGTTTCGGATTCTCGAGCAGAGTGCTCAAATTGAAAGCCAATGTCATATCGCTGATATTCCCCGGCGAAGTGATTACCAAGGAAGAGGATTTTATAAGCGTTGTCGTTCCCAAGTCTAAGGAATACGAATTGAATTTCGCCGACGACGTTGAAGTGGATCTTGTAAACAATACAAGAAGCAACTATTCGTCTTACAATTCTTCAAAAGTCGATTATGATACATATACCGTACAGTACATGAACGATTACGATCATATGAAGGCCGTAATAAAAGACAAGGTTGCTCTTGACAGCGAGACATTCAAAACAGAGGCTGCTTATATGACTCAGGGCGGATTGGAAGTATCGCTTCGTTCCGATATGAGCATCGGAGGAAAAGGGGCCGATAATATCAAAGTCGTAAACAATTATTCGACTACGCTCGAAGATGTGGTTGTTCAGGTTTATGACGATATCGACGGCTACAGCGATTATTATTTCAAAAAAATCAAACCCGGCGAATCGATAATCGCAAGCTCCGGAGTTAAGATCGAAGACAGCAGCAACAACGTATATTATTATTCAACCAAGTACAGAAACAATTTGTCGGAACATTACACAACCCACAAAGCGGGAGACATTGCTTTGGGATTTATGCTCGGAAATCTTTACGGCAAATTTGACAAAACGTTAAAGAGAAAGGCCGTATTTAACTATCTTCAGAACGAATATTCACCGAGTTCCGATCAGGTTCTTGTAGTAGGCTTTCCTCAATCCGATATAGGTGCGAAAGTTATTTCGGGAAAGAAAACAAGAGTCAATCGAACGGAGGCGATTATAGTAACAAAGAGCTTTTCGGAACTGCCGATAGCATACGGCAATTAATTTGGCGAGAGGAAAGAGTGGATTAAAATGATTGAGATAAAACATTTATACAAAAGATTCGGAAGATTTCTCGCACTCAACGATTTCTCGCTTAATGTTGAGTCAGGCGAACTTTTCGGTTTCGTGGGTTCGAACGGTGCGGGCAAAACAACTACCATGAGGATATGTGTCGGATTGCTTAAAGCTGACGGCGGAGAAGTGCTGATTGACGGTCAGAAAATGCTTTCAAACCATCGTGCGCTTGCCGAAAAAGTCGGATATGTTCCGGATTATTTCGGTGTATACAAAAATCTGACCGCATCCGAGTATTTGAAATTTTTCTCGAATGCATACGGAATTTACGGAAAAGAATCCGATAAACTTGCGGGCGAACTGCTTGATTTGGTTAATCTTTCAAACAAGAGCGATACAGACGTCAACGCACTGAGCCGAGGAATGAAACAGAGGCTTTGCCTGGCAAGAGGTCTGGTTCACAATCCCGATATTCTGTTCCTTGACGAGCCTGCCAGCGGTCTCGATCCGAAGGCAAGATACGAGCTTAAGGAAATATTAAAAAATCTTTCCGCAATGGGCAAAACCATTATCATCAGTTCGCACATTTTACCCGAACTGGCCGAAATGTGTACATCCGTCGGTATTATCGACAGAGGTCATCTGGTGCTGCAGGGAAGCATAGAAGAAATACATCGCGCCGCAGCAATGTCATCGCCTCTTAACGTCGTAGTCAACGAAGCGCAGATTGATGACGTATTTGCCATTTTAAAGGCAAATCCTTTTGTTCAAAAGGTAACGGCACAGGGAAGCATTCTCAAGATAGTGTTTACGGGAAACAAGGAAGAAGAAGGCAAAATGCTTGCATCCCTTGTTCAGTCCAATATCAGCGTAAACAGTTTCTATCGAGAGGAAGGCTCGCTTGAAAGTTTATTCATGCAGATAGTAGGCTCAAGCCAGAAAAACGCCGGACAAAGGAGATAAAGATGAGCACTAAGACCAAACCTAACAAGAAAAACGCCGTTTTGTACAAAGAAATGACGATGGATATGAAAAAGCCCAAAATAATGATTTTGATTATTTTGATAAATGCGATGATATCCATGGTCGGACTGATATTCTTCCTTATTATCGGGGTATCGGCGCTTGAAGGTGTAAATTCATATCGTACGCTTGCATGGTATTTGATAACAACCGTATTTATTGAGGCGTTTATTCTGCTTTTCATTACTCCTGCGATTACGGCAGGAACGGTATCTCTCGAAAAAGAGAGGCAGACACTTGATGTGCTGCTTACCACCAGAATGACCACATGGGAAATAATCAGAGGAAAATACGGATCCTGTTTCATTTTCCTCGCATTTCTGCTTCTGTCGACATTCCCCATGATGTCAATCATATTTATTTACGGAGGTATTTCGTTCTTCCAACTTGTTTATATTTTACTGGTATTGATAGTTTTCATAGGGTTTGTGGCTTCGTTCGGGGTATTCTTTTCGGCTTTAACGAAAAATACCATAGTTTCGGTAATACTTACGTATCTGTTTTTATTGTTTTATTTTGCACTGACATTTATGCTGCCGTTTATTCTTCTCGGACTGGTTGCGCTTATCAACGAGGAGCTTTACTACAACGATACGGTTTTCATGGCTATAAACGACGAGCATTTTATAAACGGAGACATCCTGATGCTGACGGGAACATTCAATCCCATTTTGACCATATATGATGCGATAGGAAACACCATCGGTTATAACTTCGGCGATGCTTCGGTAAAAGGTCTCATTTCGCTGTGCGGATCGGAACTTATGCCCCATTTCACGGAGAAGAATCTTCTTATGAAAGCATGGACACCCATAAGTCTGATAGAAATGATTCTTATATCATTCGGTTTACTGAGATTTTCCGCTTTTCTTCTTAATCCGGTCAAAGGAAAGGTTAATAATCCCAAGAAAAAGAGACGTTAACCCATAACGAGGTATAGTGTATGGAAGCTGACAAATTAATTGAAAAAGTAGTTAAAAATGCACGCAGAAGACTTTGCAAAATAAAATTTTACAAAGGTCTTTTGACATTCCTTATAATAGGACTTCTTTTATGGGGAATTATGCAGCTGATTGCTTTGATTGTGCCTTTCTACAGCGCTACAATCGTGGGAATCCTTCTTTGTATTGTTTCGATCATAGTAGGAATCATCCTTACCGTAATAAGATATCCTTCCATGAAAGAAGCGGCCCTGAAACTTGATTCGAAAGGTTTCAAGGAGAGGGTAACGACTTCCATGGAATTAAAAGGCAAAAAGGATGTTTTTTCGGTCATGCAAAAAAACGATACCCTCGAAAAAACCAAGGGCATTTCCATGAGAAAAACTTTCCCCATGAGAATAAACAAACTGCTTTTTCTGTTTCTCTTTTTAAATGCGCTTTTTGTTCTTACAACTGCCATGATACCTGCGAAATCAAAAGAGATTGCGCACGAGAATCATGTTTTGACGATTGAGAAAAAGGAAGCTGAAGAAGAACTCGAAAAGCTTGTCGCAGAGATAAAAGAGACGCACGATTTAAAAATCGAAGATATACAAAAGCTTGACGAAATGCTACAGGAAGCCAAAGAGGAATTAAAAGAGAGCGAGACATCCACAGAGGTTGACAAGGTTAAAGAGCGTTTCGAAAACAAGATTTACGATTATATAGGCGAGGAAAAACCAAACGACTACAAGCGTGAAGCCGAGGCGATTCAAAATGCGCTTGATTCCGTCAAAAATGATGATTTAAGCATAAAAGACCAGGAAGAAATCGCAAAAGAACTTGAAGAACTGGCTAAGAAAAACGAAGATGAAGAACTTCAAAAGACCGCTGAACAGATGCAGCAGGAACTTAACGAAAACGGAGAAATCTCCGATGAAACCGTAAACCAAGCCCAGCAACAGTTGCAACCTTACGTAAACGGTCAGCAGGGTCAGGGTCAGCAGGGCCAGGGTAACAACCAGCAGGGCCAGGGTCAGCAGGGCCAGCAAGGCGGCGGACAGCAAGGCCAGGGCGGACAGCAAGGCCAGGGCGGACAGCAAGGTCAGGGCGGACAGCAAGGCCAGGGCGGACAGCAGGGCCAGGGCGGACAGCAGGGCCAGGGCGGACAGCAGGGCCAGGGCGGACAGCAGGGCCAGGGCGGACAACAGGGCCAGG
>JAEEGL016090091.1_pt1 | contig 19896 bp, 11 predicted proteins | sample 9134231 | NCBI WGS metagenome assembly JAEEGL01 (sample SAMN16246548, study PRJNA631951) | gut metagenome | biome: gut microbiome; feature: rumen; material: fiber-attached | host: Bos | place: Iran: Karaj | collected 2018-10 | reverse complement strand
GAACGCAGTTCTCCAGCGCAGCCAGATGAGCCATAGCGGTGAGGTCCATGACCTCCTGTACGCCACCTTCGCACCGCATGGCGAAACCCGTCTGGCGGCAAGCCATGACGTCCTGATGGTCGCCGAAGATACAGAGGGAGTGGGAAGCGAGCGTTCGGGCAGAGACATCGAAGACGCAGGGGATGAGTTCACCGGCAATCTTGTACATATTGGGAATCATCAGGAGCAGACCCTGAGAAGCGGTGAAGGTGGTGGTCAGTGCGCCAGCCTGCAGCGAACCGTGGACGGCACCTGCGGCACCGGCCTCCGACTGCATTTCCTGAACGCTGACTGTCTGGCCCCACAGGTTCTTGCGCCCGCGGGCAGCCCACTCATCGACATGCTCAGCCATAGGCGAGCTGGGAGTGATAGGATAGATAGCAGCAACTTCCGAGAACATATAGCTCACATGAGCAGCAGCCTCGTTGCCATCACAGGTAATGAATTTCTTTTCTTTTGCCATAAATGTTATCGTTTAGCGTTTAGCGTTAAGACTAAAGATTAGCTTGTGTTCCTTTATATCGGCCGCAAAGTTAAGAATTATCCTTGAATTGACAAAAACATGTTTTAAAAAAAGCACGTTTGCTAACATTTATTCGCTTTTCTTGCCAAGGATGATGTTGACTAAAGCGGTGACATCGGCTATCGTGACCTTCTTATCGACATTGACATCTGCAGCATCATGGTCATAAACATAAGGGGGCGTGTCGTCCTTGCCGAGGATGATGTTGACAAGCGCTGTGACATCGGCTATCGTGATGCGTTTATCCTTATTGACGTCACCCTTCAACTTAGTCGAGGTGAGATAGGTAAGTGTGATGTCATCGACAATGATTTGTGCTGGGGTATTGCCCGTGCCGGACTTCGTGAAGCCGACGACAAAATCGAAGGGTTGGGCACCGTCCTTGACCTCGAATTCGTAGGTCAATGTCGTGGGCTCGGCGGTGGTTTCACCAATAGGAGTTTGTTCAACGCCAACGACGAAAGCAGAGAGATTCGTCATGTTTGCCATATCACTGTTCCACGAGAGCGTAAGGCGGTACTTGCCTTCGGGTAGCATCTTCTGTTTGGCTACGGTTAGCATCGTCGCTGCGCTGCCCCAATTCTTGCGGATATACAGCTTGCCGTCATTGTCCGCTTGATGAGTCTGAAGCGTCGCCCATGTGTCGGCATCGGTGTAAACCACTTCCCAGCCCGCGATGGAATGAATGTTATTGCCATTATCGCTGTTGAGAGAGGCCCCTTCTTCACCACTGAAGTCAAGGTTGTCGCCGAGGAAGCCTGCAACATCGAAGTCAGCATCTTGGGCTGTAGCATAGGTGACGAAAGCAGCGTTAAGAGCATCGATAGCCGCTTGTTCGCCGGCATCGGTATCCATAAAGCTATCGGCTGAATAAGTGGCTCCTTCAGAAATGCCGAGTGCCAAGGCTCCGTCTGTCATCGCCTTATAGCTCTTGAAAAGACGAATGGAGGCATCGGTGGCATCCATTTGGGAGATGAGTTCATCCTTGAGGGTACCGTAGCTGGTAGCCTGCGAGACATCATCAAGAGCTGTAGTGACGGCATTTACCTTAGCTATCAAGTCGGTCCAAGCTTTGGCGCTCATCGTCATGCGACTATAATCTGTGCCGTCGGCGAGGTTATACTCATTCTCAAAGCGCTCCAACGCGGCAAGCATCAACACGCGGTTTGTCTGCACCTGTTGCATCTGCTGTCTGGCTATATTGATAGCGTCAGGCAGAGTCGTAAGCGTGACCATATTGAGGGCATCGAACGAGTTGGCGGCATTACCTGCATCTATTGCCTCTTGTAGCGCGCCCTGCTGCTCTGGAGTCAGGTATTCCGAGGAGCCATTAAGCAAGCCCAAAGCTTCAGCCACCAGCGCATCGCGAGTGGCTTTGAGGTTCGTGAGGTCGGGGTCCTTGCTATAAACAATGGAGGCAATCTGTGCAAAGTGCCAGTTGGAGCCATTCGCATCTTTTTGCACACCAAAAGTCAAATCACCAGTCGAAGTGAAGTGAACATTCACGTCGAGCGTTGTGAGTTCCGAGAAGTCAAAAGTTGTCTTAAAAGGAATGGCAATTCCAGTTCGCAAGATGCTATTTGCGTCCTCCAGATTTCCTGCAAAAGCGAACGAACGGTTGGCATCGCCTTCTGTAGCCTCGCTGGCGAAGCCACGCCCTGGCGTGTAAGCTGCCATGGCGTACATACCCACTTGATAATAGCCTTCGGGGAGATCGCTAACTGTCTGATAGAGCACGGTCCCCGTTGTCGCGCAAGTCTCCTCATAACTCTCGGCGAAAGTCCAATCACCTCGGTTCGTCACCGCCCACGTCACCTCGCCTGCCGCTGAGCCGTCCTTCTTCTTCCAATCCGCAAAATTTTGTGAGGCAAGGAAGGTGATGTCGAACGAGCCTGTACAGGTGGATATGAAGGTCATGGCAGCCGAACGGATGTCAGCAGTCTCGGAGGTAATGGTTGCCGCAGCTGTGGCAGCCTCAACGTTGTGAGTAGCTGTGCTAAGGGCATTAGTAAACGTAAGTTTAGGCTCTCCATCATCCACACTTGACATCAATCCTTCCACTTTAGCCTTGAAAGAATAATAGGCAGCATAGGCAGATTGAAGTTCAGCATCATTCTTATAAGTGTTCAGGACTGTACTCAGTGCCAGAATCGCAGCACTGTACTCCTTCGCCGTTCCATAGGTTTTGTCGTACTGCGAAATAGCGTTATTAATAGCCGTCTCGCAAGCATCAGGGACGAGGTTGCTTGCAATGAATTCATTGGCTTCGCTGACGATACTTGACAACTGGTCGGCATAGCCAGAAAGGTCCACACCAGTGCAGTAAAGTTTGAAGTTGTCGAAGACCAACCATTGTTCGGAGGTCTCACACATCATTCCCATTTGGAGTGAGCCATTGGAAACCACAATCGCATCTGTCGTAACCTGTCCGTATGTGCGGTCTTGAATCATTGACAAAACCGTGTTCTGGAAATTGTTCCCGGCTGCTGCAGACGAAGTCACAGTTTGAGTCGTAGAACCACTTGTACCATAGACTTGGCCTGCATCAGTAGTACCGGCGATTTGCAAAGAAACCTTGTACGTACCGTTTGGAACCATCAGGTCCTGATAGATCTTGAAATTACTGCGATGCCAAATCTCACAACCAACAGTCGTGTTGTTGTTTCCACCGGCACCTTCTTCAGTCCATCCCGTTCTGTTGCCACGATCAAACGTCGCATTTACTACAAACCATGGCGTGAGGTCAACGGGATTAGACTCCGAGGCGTTATCCAAGAGATTCTGCTTGAACTGGTTGCGACTGATGGCATAAATCTGGAAATGACCGATAGCATCGCCCGACTTGTCGGCTGCACATTCTGCATTCTCTTCTATCGTATTGTCCCAAGGTCCAAGGTATCCTGAATCAGGATACTTGCCATTCTGAAGAGTCCAAGCGCCATCAGCTAATACGAAGCGGACTTCGGTCCATTCGTTTGCGGTTTCATAGACATCATTTGTATCGAACTCCCAAGCGGCATTCCATTCTGTTTGGAAAAGTGATACAGGTTGGTCGAGATTACGCATTGCAAATCCACTCCCATAAGATTCGAGCGTCCACGTCAAAGGGATAAATTCCTTGGCCGTGGGCTCCACCGACGGTCTGTAGAAAACGCCAAGCGAATACCATTTGGTATTTTGGTTCACGCCTTTGCCAATACCCAGCATCAAATCCAGGCTATTATCAACGAAAACATAATAGTTATTGGCCATCTCAGCTGCAGTTGGCATGGAGGTGACCTTTGACCACCCGTCAGATTCGAGTAGTTTGTCCGTATCTGCCCAAGCATTACCAACAAAACTCATCAGTGAGAGGACTGCGAAAAAGAATCTTCTTGTTTTCATAATCGTACATTTTTTCGTTAGTAATGTTGCTTAGAATTGAGTTTGGATAACTTCCTTCACGCCCTCACCACGCTTGAAGAGGACAACAAAAGCATTATTGTTTTGATTGCTGTTCCCATTGGCGGCCACCGTGTAGTCATGAACCTTATTTTCACTATTAACGGAGCTCGTGTAAGTGCGGTCATCGAATCGATGATAGTGGCCAGAGAAATGCTGAACTTTGCCTTCGACCTTGCCTGCGGCCTTCATCATGATAGCGGAAAGCGGATCTTTCTTCAGCGTGTTAGCAGAAGTGGCATCGTTGTAAGCGATGTCGGAGGTACTACAGCCATAGTTAGAGGCATTGCTGGACGTTTTGTACTTACCAACATCATTCTGGTCAAGCCACCAACGATTGCAATCAGAACCTGCAAGCCAAGGATAATGCTGCACCCAGACGCTGGCCTCATCAGCGTGAGCTTCAACAAAGGTGTTGAGGTTCGCCACGATTGGGTCTGGAGCGTAATAACTAGCAGATGAGAGCAAGCCAGGTTTCTTATAAGGTTTCTGGAACCAATAATTGTTGGCACAATAGAAGCGTACATCCTTGAATTTGAATGTAAAATGATTAGGTTCGAAACCATAGTCGTTGCCAGAAGTGAAATAAGTAATGCCATCCTCAAAATGGCCGCTCCAATAAGAGTTGTTTGCCTTGATGGCTGATACGGTTTGTTCGTCGGCATTGGCACCGCCTGTACTGCCATAAGTCACGCCTGCGTCACCATTCTCGCCAGTCCAATAGTCAGGCGAGAAGTCATGATTGCCCGCGATAAAGATGAATGGCACACTTGCAGCTTTAGCAACTTCAGCAGTGGCGTTAAGAAAAACAGTATGCTTGCCGTCATTATCATCATTTCCTTTGTCCTGATCCATGTCGCCGAGACAAAAGATGATGCTTGTTTTTGGCACGAGGTTCGTGGCTCCTTCTGTAGAGAAAGTAACCTTCTTCGTTCCATCCTTACCCATCGCAATGATGTCATTCATGATAGCTTTGAGGTCCTCGGCACTGGTACCATCATGTCCACTACCCTGATTGACATGGCAGTCGCTGATGAAAACACCGCAGAACCAAACGTCCTCAACAAAGCGGAATCCATAAGCACGATTGTTGTAAGTGAATACTTTCAGTTCATCATAATTGATTGTCGTGGTCGTAGGATTCGGCGTGATTTCTGTCGGGCTGACCTCTTGTCCATCCACTTGTACACCTGCAATGAGGTCGGTAAGCACTGTCCCAGCTGGCAGTGTCACCATTGTAAAACCTTTGCTGTCGCGTTCGGAAACGTCCGCAAAGGTAGCTCCTCGGAGCGTGAACGTCATTTGCGCTCTTGCTATGAGCGGGCACACAAGCGAGACAACGAACAACAAAACACTCACCATTGGCAAAAATGTCTTTTGATGCATAGTTAGTCTAATCATAAGGAGTAATTGATTGTTATAGGTTTATGTAAGAAAAATACAAGAATAAGTTATATTATGTAATGAAAGCACACGAAGTCTATCCTACGCGTGCTTTCTGATGAGATCAATTGAAGGCTCTAATTCGGTACATTGTCTGTTTTCGCGGTTGCCATTAATAGAGGAACCCGAAGAGCCAGAGGGGAATCTGCTGCCGCCATCCGCGTTCCATGTCGGAGCGAGCATAGATGACGTCGGGATGCTGACGGCGGGGTTCCTCTGAACAGACACGATAGCGTAGGCCGTCGACGGTAAACGAACTGAGGCGGTCGCCCATGCGCACGTCATGACGTGCCCAGAGGGCGTTCTGGAAGAACGTCTCGTAAAGATCGATAGGCTCCATGCGGTTGGGGTAGATGGCATGCATCAGATTGGTGTTGTGCATCATGATGCGAGCGGGCTTCTTGGGGAAGTTCTCGTTGGGGTGGTAGACCATATTGATGAGCCGCGCGTCGGAGAGGTATTTGATATAGTTCATGACGGTGGCACGCGAGGTCTCGATGTCTGCGGCAAGCTGGCTGACGTTGGGTGCCGAGGGGCGGTCTACAGCAAGCATGTAGAGGAGCTTCTTGAGCTTGGGCAGGTATTTGAGTTCGATCTGCTTGATGAGCAGGATGTCGACCTCGATCATCATGTTCATGGTCTTGAGCAAGTTCTCACTGAAGTTGCGTCGTTCGAGGAAGAAGGGATAGAAACCGTGGTGGAGGTAGCTCTGGAAGAAGCCCTGAAGGGGGTTAACAACGTCGAGCACCTCGGCAGCTATGCGCTCGTGGTTGCGCACAATCTCCTTGAGGGTGCAAGCCGGGAAGTCGCGCCCTGTCTTGAGGTTAAGGAACTCACGGAAGGAGAAGCCGCGCAGGTTGTAGCTGTCGACGAGTCCGTGGAGTTCGGGGTTCTCCTCCTTGAGGCGCATGACGCTGGAGCCGGTAAAGACAATGCGCAGGCCTGGGTTCTCGTCGTGGCAACGACGGAGCTCAGCGCTCCACGAAGGGTGCTTGAAGACCTGGTCGATGAGCAGCACCTCGCCTCCCATAAGGCGGAAGTCGCGCGCGAACTCGGCGAGGCCCTTGCCCTGGAAGTAGAAGTTGTTCATATTGACATAGAGGCAACGGCGGCTGCGTACATCGAAGTTCTCGCGGGCGTACTGAAGGAGGAAACTGGTCTTGCCGACGCCACGCGTGCCCTTGATGCCGATGAGAGGACGGCGCCAATCGATCTCGTCCATAAGGGCGCGACGCACGGGCAGGTCGGTGTGCTCGACGAGGTAGGCATGTGTGCGAAAGAAAGTCTCCATGTAGAGTAGTATAGCGTTGAGGGTTCTTCGTAAGCGAAACGAGCAGAGCTCGAGCGGTCGAGTTCTTCGCTAAGCGCGCTCAGCATCCCGAAAGGTGACGATTGACACCTCAAGAGGCAAGTAGGAACTCGAGCGCTCCAAGTATAGAGTGAGCAGGACTCGATTGTTACTTTTTCGGGGACAAAGGTAATAGAAAAAGGTGAAACTGCAAAGTCTAAGTTAGCAAAATTTACATTTTAAGCCTCAAAAAAGGTGATTTCATGGCGATAATGGCCGTCAGCGTGGACGATGCGGAAGCGTCCATGCTGTTCGTTAGGGAGCTTTGAGGCGAGTTGAAGGGCAACCCATCCCATGGTCATACGCAGGTTGATCTCGACGAGAGGGTGGAGAGCCATTGGAAGCGGGGTTTCCTTATTTACAATCATCATATCGACACCGACAGGACCCGTGTACCATGAGGGAAGGCCGCACGTGGAGAGGAGGCTGACGAGTTGCTCTCGCACCTGCACTAGGAGGGCAGGACTGACATAACGACTCAGCATGCGCTCCTTGTCGACCTCTGGGGCGATGAGGTTGCCAGCATAGACGCCTCCCGGTGTCGTAGAGAAGAGTGAGAGGCCGCAGTAGCGGACACTCCCGCGTTCTGCCCAGAACTCCATAGCGAAATCGAGGATGCGGTCGTAGAGCGGTTCAACCTCAACCGCTCCTTGACGCTGGAGGGTTCGCAGCACCCAAGCTTCGTCGCGAGCCGAAAGAGCCGCACGAACGGGATGGACACCCCGCCCGCTGCCACTCCAAGGAGCTTTAAGCATTGAGTGGCCATAGTGGCTGCAGGCTTCAGCGACAGCGGCCAAGGTCGTGCACCACGAGGAATCACCCACTAATGTTCCTTCACGAAAAGCATCTGGACATTGAGTGCGCCACAATCGTAGCAACTGGACAGCTAAGTGACGTGAAGAGGCGGCACGATAGGCGTCCAACTGTTCGGCTGTAGGCAAGAGATCGGGGGGCACACCACGCTCCTTCAACTGACGAGCGGCCAACGGGCTCCAACCCCAAGGAAGGAAAACCCATCCCTTGGCAGACTCTCCCCCCGTCCTCCCTGCGAGAGGCGGAATGGTAAAGATTAGGCTGGATGAAGGATCACGGGCATCAGAGGTGACTGTTTCCGCCCTCGTTGTAAGGACTGAAGATGGGTCTTCGGAGGGTGGTCCTGTCCTTAGGAGCACCCTATCACCCGCCTGTGCCCAAAGGAGGGGAAGGCGTTGAAGGTCCTTGGCCATCTGGAGGGCAGAAGCGGGTGGTGTGTAATGAGCATCACCACTGGCAAGGGCAAGGTCGTTCTCGGGATTGAAATAGTAGATATAATGGGGCATTTATTCAAGTTTCGGTTGTTATGAAGAAGTTAAGAAGTTAAGAAGTTAAGACGAATGTTTTTTTAACAGAAATCTGATAAAAATAACATGGTCATCATAGTGTCGTCTTAACTTCTTAACTTCTTCGCTCGGCCCTTCGGGACATTTCGCTCTGCGAAGAACTCCCAAGCAGGCGGAGCTTCCGAAACTTCAATCACTAACATTATCACTACATGGCGAAAGCGTTGAATCCCCCATCGACAACGGCCACTGTGCCCGTAACAAAACGCGATGCATCAGAGATCAGGTAATGAATGGTTCCGCAGAGTTCTTCGGCCTCCCCCATACGCCCGAAAGGTGTCTGGCGGATGACGTCCTGCCCTCGTTGGGTGTAGCTGCCATCGGGATTTGTGAGCAGCGAACGATTCTGCTCGGTGATAAAGAAACCTGGGGCGATGGCGTTGACGCGGATGCCTTCCCCAAACTTCTTGGCACACTCGGTGGCCATATAAGCGGTGAAGTTAGAAATGCCTGCCTTGGCGGCGGCATAACCGCATACACGTGTCATCGGACGGAAAGCAGCCATCGATGAGAAGTTGACGATGGCACCCTTGCCCTGAGCCACCATGGGCTTCAGAAATACCTGCGTGGGGATGACGGTACCGATGAGGTTGAGGTCGAGGACGGTTTGAAACTGCGCAGGGTCGAGGTCGAAGAATGTCTTATCGGGGGCAATGGTAGCACCTGGCATATTGCCTCCGGCAGCGTTCAACAGGGCGTCCACACGGCCATAACGAGCTAAGATATCATCGCAGTTCTGCTGCACCTTCGCTTGGCTAAGGACATCGGTTTCAAGGAAACAAGCCTCTCCGCCAGCGGAAATGATGTCTGCCACTATGGCGTCGCCCACCTCTTTCTTACGTCCGAGTATGACAACCTTCGCACCTTCTGCAGCCAAATATTTAGCGATAGCGCGACCCAACACGCCTGTGCCGCCTGTGATGACGACAACGTAGTCTTTGATATTGAATAAATGATTCATGGGAGTTATAGGATTAATGAGATTCTTGAGCGAGAGTGGCTAAGACCCCTTGCATCTGTGCCAAAGCAAACATACGACCGAGGAAACTATAACCTGCATTGTAGCCTCGTGATTCATCACCAAGCATCGTGCGACCATGATCGACGCGGAAAGGGAGGGATGACCTGGACTCTCCGAATATCTTGCACAGCTCCACCAGGTCTGCACGACCGCCGAGATGGCTGGCTTCGGTGAAATCGCCATTGGGGAAGATGTGGCAGGAGCGGAGGTGAACGAAATGAGTTCGAGGAGCAAACTCACGTGCCATAGCCACGACATCGTTGTAGGCCCCTGCCGAGAGACTGCCAGCGCAGAATGTCAGTCCGTTATGCGGATTGGGCACGGCATTGAGAAACCAGCGGATATCCTCAGCAGTACGCACGATACGCGGTAAGCCAAGGATCTCAATGGGCGGGTCGTCGGGATGCACACACATATTGATCTTGCACTCATCACAGACAGGCATAATGGCTTCGAGGAAGTACTTCATATTAGCGCGCAGCTGAGCCTTGTCGATGCCTTCGTACTTCGCCAACAACTGGTGGAACAGTTCCAGGGGAGCCTCGTCATCCTCACGGAAGTTACCGCTCACGAAGCCCTGCGTCTTGATGACGATGTTCTCTACGAGTTGATGGTCGCGCTCGGGTGTCATTACCTTTGCCAACTCGTCGGCCTCAGCAAGAACATTACGGCCTTCACCTACCCCCTCGGGGAAGCAGAAAGTGGCCCATTCCTCGCGCGCGCCTTTCCTTTTTAATATATATATGTCGAAATAGGCAAACTCGGCATAAGAGAAATAGAGATTGGATGAGCCATCCTCGTTGGGGTGGAGCAGGTCGGTACGCGCCCAATCCAGCACGGGCATGAAATTGTAGCAGACTGTGTGTATGCCCTCGGCTGCGAGGTTACGCAGGCTTTGCTTATAGACCTCAATCTGAACATCGCGATCGGGACCGCCATACTTAATGGTCTCCGTCACGGGCAGGCTCTCGACCACGCTCCATCGGAGGCCTGCCGCCTCGATATATTCACGGAGGTCGCGAATCTGTTCGCGTGTCCACACCTCGCCCAAAGGTACGTCGTGGAGGGCTGTGACAATACCCTCAACACCTATCTGCCGAAGCATGGCAAGGGTAATCTTGTCCTTCTTGCCAAACCAGCGCCAAGTTTTTTCCATATTTTAATGCGGGACCACCCCGCCTTTGTTAGTATTTCGTTGCTTAAGTTCTAAATAATCACTTTCTTATAACGCGGCACAAGAGTCTTCATGCAAACCCAGGCGATGAGGTAAGCTACTGCGCAGTAGCAGAAGATGATCATGTAACCAGCTTCCAACCCTTCGAAACCGAGGAAACGGAACGCAGGGCCGAGCGCTTCAGTATAGTCGAAGAGCCAGCCGGCTCCTTTGTTGATGGCGTAGGAAGCGATGCCACCCGTCATGGTGCCAATGCCCGTGATGGTGGCTATGGCGTTCTTGGGGAACATGTCGCCCACAGTACTGTAGAGGTTGGCCGACCACGACTGATGACCTGCTCCTGCCAGACCGATGATAACGGCAGGCCACCATGCACTGTAGACGCCCAACGGCTGTGCAAAGAGTGCGAAAACCGGAAGGAACGCGAAAAGAAGCATGGCACGCAAGCGACCCGAATAAGCTTCCATGCCCTTACGCTCGATGAAGTACTTGGGGAGATAGCCCCCTGCTGCGATACTGACTATGGTGACAATCAGATAGACGACGAAGATGAGCGTGGCGCCCATAGCTGAGTCACTCCGGTAGCCATATTGGTCGCTGAAATAGGCAGGAGCCCAGAAGAGCAGGAACCACCACACACCATCAGTGAAGAACTTACCACAGATGTACGACCATGTGTGGCGAAGGGTGAAACAACGAAGGAGAGAGATTCCCGAAGATTTCTCCTTCAAGACGCCACTCTCATTCTTCTCTTGTGCAGAAGCACTTGCATCTGTCTTCTCATCTTGATTGATGTACTCCCGTTCAGCTACGTTGACATGAGAGCTACTCTCAGGTTTCTCGTACATATAAACCCAGAAGAACATCCACAAAAAACCGAGTCCACCGATGATGATGAAAGCCCACTCCCAACCATAAGCTCGCGCTAAGAATGGTATCGTGACAGGTGCCACGAGCGCGCCGACAGAGGCGCCAGAGTTGAAGATGGAGGTGGCCAATGCACGGTCCTTCTTGGGGAAATACTCGGCTGTGACCTTGATGGCTGCGGGGAAATTGCCGCTCTCACCGATAGCCAAAACCATTCGGCAGAACATGAACAACCAAACCGAAGTCGAAGCTATAGCAGCAGCCAAGCCACTACCTTTTTCCACAAGTCGTAAGGCCTCGATGCTCTCCACGCCGTGAATGTTCATCGTCATCCATCCGCAACCTGCATGCAAACAAGCGCCCAAACTCCAGATGAAAATAGCGATGAGATAACCCTTTTTCGTACCTACCCAATCGATGAACTTGCCTGAAAACAAACTCACGAAAGCATAAAAAAGAGAGAAGGCTGCGGTTATGCTGCCATAATTGGAGTTTGACCAGTGGAACTCGGGCGCAATGAAATCTTTCCACGTGAGCGAGAGAACTTGACGGTCGAGATAGTTAACAGTAGTGGCAACAAAAAGCAGTCCGCAAAGCCACCAACGCCAATTTGTTTTATTCATATTCTATTGCTTAATCAATTCATAATAAACGAAAGATCGAAAGTTCGGGATATCGGATTAACGAACTATCTGAATATCGGAATATCGAAATAATGGGATGTCTAAATATCGACTGATCGGAATGACGAATAGGAATGCACATTCCTTCAGAAGTAAGTCTTTGCATTGCGATAGCAGATGTCCTCGACCATCGCACGGACACGCTGCTCCTCGTAGCCTGTGAAGGGGATGAGCCCCTGCTCGACATCATTACCGAGGAGGTTACAGAGCGTGCGACGGAAATACTCGTGGCGCGGATAGGAGAGGAACGAACGCGAATCAGTAAGCATGCCCACAAAACGTGAGAGAAGGCCAAGCAGAGAGAGAGCGTTCATCTGACGTTCCATACCATCTTTTTGGTCGAGGAACCACCAACCTGAGCCCCACTGGATCTTGCCTGCAACTGAACCGTCCTGGAAGTTACCCAGCATCGTTGCGACCATCTCATTGTCGGCTGGATTGAGGTTGTAGAGGATGGTCTTCGTGAGGCGGCCCTCATAATCCAGTTGATCAAGGAAACGAGCCATCGAGTGAGCAGTAGACCACTGCCCAATCGAATCAAAGCCCGTATCGGGACCCAACTGCGCCATCATCCGACTATTGTTGTTGCGCAGAGCGCCATAATGGTATTGCTGGACCCAACCTGCTTCATAGTCCTGTACTGCAAAAATGTAAAGCATAGCACTCTTGAACTTGCGCACCTCCTTCCGGTCGAGCATTTCACCGCCAACTACCTTATTAAATATTATAGTAATCTCCGTGTCGGTGTAGGGCTCGGCATAGAATTCCTCCAATCCGTGGTCGCTCAAGCGGCAACCTTCGCTGTGGAAAAAGTCGTGTCGCCGCTGCAACGCGTCAATGAAATCGCCGAATGTGCTAATATCGATGTCTGCCACCTCGCCCAAACGCCGGACATAAGCAGCAAAAGCTTCGGGCGACTCGACAGCCATTGCTTTGTCGGGGCGCCAAGCGGGACGAACACCGATTTCAAAACCACTCTCACGGATAGCTCGATGATGATGCAGGTCGTCGACAGGATCATCGGTCGTACAAACCATCTCTACGCCATAGCGGCGCATCAACCCACGAGCAGTGAACTGCGGGTCATGCTGCAAACGGTCGTTGCAAATGTCGTATATCTTGCGAGCCGTATCGGGATTCAAGCGCTCGTTAATGCCGAAAGCCGTCTTCAACTCAAGATGCGTCCAATGATAGAGCGGGTTGCGAAAGGTGTAAGGCACGGTAGCAGCCCACGCCTCAAACTTTTCCCAATCGGTCGTGTCAGCGCCCGTGCAGAGACGTTCGGGTACTCCATTAGTTCGCATAGCACGCCACTTATAGTGGTCGCCACCCAACCATAGTTCGGTAATTGAGCGGAAGCGGTAGTCGGCTGCTATCATCGCAGGGTCAAGATGGCAGTGGTAATCAATGATCGGCTGAGAGGCAGCATGGTGATGATACAAATCCTGTGCAGTAGCCGTTTGCAACAGGAAGTTTTCGTCCATAAAAGATTTCATCGGATACGTTTTTAGGAAATTCATGGCAAAGATAATGAAAAAATGATTGTAATCAGCCTTTCACACGAAAAACTTTTGCTTTTCATTATTCATTATTCATTTTTCGGCAAAAAACGGTCTCGTTAACATGAACGTTTTGCGTTTTTTACTTATCTTTGCGCCACAAAAAACGACAACTAATGAAAAAAGAACAGCTCATCCTGCACGACACCTCGTTTGTCGACCTCATGGCTCGACGCATTTTCAATGTGTTGCTAATCGCCAACCCCTACGATGCTTTCATGCTGGAGGACGACGGACGCGTCGACGAGAAGATTTTCGATGAATATGCCAAACTCGGCTTGCGCTACCCTCCCCGATTCGTCCAAGTCGCTTCTGAGGAAGAAGCCCTCAAGCAGATGGACAAGTTCTCGTTTGACCTCGTCATCGTCATGCCAGGAACAGACAACAATGACATCTTTGACATCGCACGTGGCGTGAAGAGTTCCAATCCGCAGATTCCATGCGTCGTCCTCACCCCCTTCTCTCACGGCATCAGTAAGCGCATGGCCGACGAGGACATGAGTGCCTTCGAATACGTGTTCTGCTGGTTGGGAAACACCGAGTTGTTGCTCTCTATCATCAAGCTCATCGAGGACAAGATGAACCTCGAGCACGACCTTGCATCGGGCGTACAGATGATCATGCTTGTTGAGGACAACGTCCGTTTCTACTCATCTATTCTTCCCAACCTCTACAAATTTGTGCTCCAACAGAGCCTGGAGTTCGCCACAGAGGCTCTTAACTCTCAACTCGAGACGCTTCGTATGCGCGGCCGTCCAAAGATTGTGCTGGCTCGCAACTATGAGGAGGCTTGGGCACTCTACGACCGTTTCTCGGACAACACGCTCGGAGTCATCTCAGACTGCCGCTTTCCCCGCGAGGGCAAACTCGACGAGTTGGCAGGCATTCGGTTGCTCACGGCCATCCGCGACCGCGATGAGTTCATTCCCCTCATCATGGAATCCTCCGAGCCCGAGAAAGCACGGCTGCTTGAAGGCAAGAAGGTGCGCTTCGTCGACAAAAACTCCAAGAAGATGGCCGTCGACCTCCGCAAGCTCATCCTCCACTATTTCGGCTTCGGCGACTTCATCTTTCGCGACCCAAGGACCTTAGGCGAAGTCGCTCGTCTACGCAACCTCAAGGACTTGCAGGATAACATATTCTCGCTGCCCAAGGAGTCTCTGCTCTATCACGTACAGCACAATAACGTTTCGCGCTGGTTATGTTCTCGAGCCCTGTTCCCCATCGCTGAGTTCTTGAAGCACATCACCTGGAACTCCGTCCAAGACATCGACCAGCACCGCCAAATCATCTTCGACGCTATCGTCAGCTACCGCCGAATGAAGAATCAAGGCGTCGTAGCCGTCTTCCAGCGAGAACGCTTCGATCGCTATTCTAACTTCGCTCGCATCGGCGATGGTTCTCTCGGCGGTAAAGGTCGCGGCCTCGCCTTCATTGACCATATCATCAAGCGCCATACAGACCTCAACGACTATGACAACGCTGAGGTGATGATTCCTAAGACGGTCGTTCTCTGCACCGACATCTTCGACGAGTTCATGGAGTCTAATGAACTCTACCAGGTGGCGCTCTCCGACCTGCCCGATGAGGATATTCTCAATTATTTCCTGCACGCCCGACTGCCGGCACGACTCATCGGCGACCTCATGGCTTTTCTGGACGTTGTCACTACGCCCATCGCCATTCGTTCAAGTTCGCTACTCGAGGACTCGCACTACCAACCTTTCGCTGGCATCTATGCTACTTATATGATTCCTCATGCCGAGGACAAGTACGAGCGGCTGCACATGCTCTCCGATGCCATCAAAGCCGTCTATGCCAGCGTCTTCTATCGTGATAGCAAGGCCTACATGACCGCTACGTCCAACGTTATCGATCAAGAGAAAATGGCCGTCATCCTACAAGAGGTCGTAGGCGAGCAGCACGACAATCGCTTCTACCCTACCCTCTCCGGCGTAGCGCGCTCTGTCAACTACTATCCCATCGGTGACGAGCGCGCTGAAGAGGGAACAGTCAATTTGGCTCTTGGATTAGGCAAGTACATCGTCGATGGCGGACAATGCCTGCGCGTCTGCCCGGCTCATCCTCATCAGGTGTTGCAAACCAGCGAACTCGACATCGCACTTAAGGAAACACAGACGCGTTTCTTTGCCCTTGACCTGCAGAACCCACCTGAGACGTTCCAAACCAATGATGGCTTCAACATCCTCAACCTACGCGTTGCTCAGGCCGAGAAGGACGGCACCCTCCAATACATCGCCTCTACCTATGACCCCTACGATCAAGTGCTTCGAGATGGCATCTATGAGGGCGGACGCAAAGTCATCACTTTCTGCGGCGTCCTCCAGCACGACATTTACCCCCTACCCGAGATTCTCCAGAAAGTCATGCGCTATGGTCACGAGGAGATGCGCCGTGCCGTCGAGATCGAATTTGCTGCCAACATACACCCCGACCGCACAGGCGAATTCTATCTTTTGCAGATTCGGCCTATGGTAGACAACAAACTCATGCTCGACGAAGATCTGCGCGCTGTGCCCGATGACGAATGCCTACTCCGTTCCCACAACGCTATTGGGCACGGCATCACCACCGACGTCAGCGATATCGTCTACGTGAAAACCGATAACTGGAGCGCAAGCCACAACCCCGCCATCGCCGAAGAGATAGACCGCATCAACCGTGGTTATCTCCAGCAGAACCGCGGCTACGTGCTCGTAGGACCTGGACGATGGGGCAGCAGCGACCCTTGGCTCGGCATACCCGTCAAATGGCCTGCCATCTCGGCAGCACGTGTCATCGTGGAGGCGGGACTGCAGAACTATCGCGTCGACCCAAGCCAGGGCACTCATTTCTTCCAAAACCTCACCTCGTTCGGCGTAGGCTATTTCACTATCAACGACTTTCTTGGCGATGGCATCTATCGTCAAGACTTATTGGCCAATTTGCCAGCAGTCGAGGAAACGGAATATGTGCGCGTAGTCCATTTCGAAACGCCTTTAACCATTAAAATTGACGGTATGAGGAAGGAAGGATTAGTACTTTTGCCCTAAAAACATGTCTAAACACGGAAAAATTTGCATTTTTTTGCAAAAATTCTTGTGCGAATACAAATTAATACATACCTTTGCCGCGGTGGAAAAGAGTGATTTTGGCTGAATAGCGCCTAACAGCGTTACGAAGCTTACACCTAATACAACGTTAAAAACGTCTAAAACATTCAAAAACCACAACCTTTATTTTTATGAAAGCTACAAAGTTTATTCTTGCAGCAGCACTCATGTTCGTGGGGCTGACTGCTAACGCTCAGGAAACTGAGAACGTAGAGTTCAATCACCACTGGTTCCTGCAGTTGCAGGGCGGCGCTACCTACACTCTTGGCGAAGCTGACTTCAACAAACTCCTCTCACCCGCTGCTCAGGTCGCTGTCGGCTATCAGTTTACTCCCGCGTGGGCCCTCCGTCTGGCCGTGAACGCTTGGGAGAGCAAAGGTGGTTTCGAGACTAACGACACCTACAAATGGAACTACGTCACTCCGGCTCTTGACCTCAAGTTCAACCTCGTCAACGCCATCGCTGGCTGGAATCCCCACCGCGTGTTTGGCCTCAACCTCATCGCTGGTATTGGTGCCAACATCGGCTGGAACAACGACGAAGCAGCCGACTACGCTCGCTACTGGGTTATGCGCGACCTCTGGGACGGCACTAAGGTGCACCCCGTCGGCCGTTTCGGTCTCGACCTCGACTTCCGCCTTAGCAAGCGCGTAAGCCTCAACGTCGAAGCCATGAGCAACCTCATCTCCGATGCATACAACAGCAAGCACAAGAACGTCGACGCCAACATGGACTGGTACTTCACCGGTCTTGTGGGCCTCAAGTTCAACCTCGGCAAGGTTGAGAAGACTATCCCCGTGGCTGTGCCCGTTGTCGTCGAAGAGCCCGCTCCGCGCCCCGTCGTTCGCGAGACACCTAAGCCCCAGCCCGTCGTCAAGAAGGCTCCCGAGCTCCGCACCGAGATCTTCTACGCCATCCGCGAGACCGTAATCCCAGCTGGCGAGAAGGCAAAGGTGGACAACCTCATCAGCTTCCTCAAGGCTAATCCCGAGACGAAAGTCGCCGTCACCGGTTATGCCGATGCTGGCACGGGTAACCCCAAAATCAACATGAAGTATTCGCAGGGTCGTGCCGAGAACGTTGCCAAGGCTCTGGTCAATGGTGGCATCGATGCCGCTCGCATCACCGTCGACGCCAAGGGTGACACCGTTCAGCCCTTTAGCGAGAACGACAAGAACCGCGTCAGCATTGCTATCGCCAAGTAAGCACGTCCACTCACAACTTACAGTCAAGGCCTTTAGAGCTCCATGCTCTAAAGGCCTTGTTTTTAAAGCCCCTGACTGCCGAGTAACAGAGGCCCTTGTGGCTATCTCCCTTACAAGTTCTCGGCCTCGTAGCCATAGCTCTTGACACGAGCGATGAGGACAGCCGAATCGTGACACCCCATGACGGTAGCTGTGCCTGAGGGAAGGTCCACGACTACGTCCTCAACACCTTCCACGCTGCGGATGGCACGCTCCACGTTAGCCTTGCAGTGGTTGCAACTCATGCCCATGACCTTGTAGACGACACGCTCGTCGCGAGCATCGTGAACGCTCTCCTCATGTTCATAGTGGTTTCCGTGCTCATGATGATGTTCGTGTTCATGATGCTCGTGAGCATCATGCTCATGATCATGCCCACAGCTGCAGGTGTGCCCATGGTGTTGCTGCCAGAAGGCGTTCATGAGCAGGACCACCAGTAAAGCCACCCACACCCAGTCCATCACGCTGAGACAGTGGGCGCAATGCTCTGCACCGGCGATGCCGCTCTGCACCGCAAACCACTCCTGAGGCAACAGGTAGTCAATGCCAAGCCCGAAAGCCATAGCACCAACGACGATGGAGAGGAGATAGAACGAAAGTGTACGGCGTCCGAAGACCTTGCCAATGACGAGCATCGAAGCCGAGTTGACGGCAGGACCTGCCATCAGCAGCACCAGAGCGGCGCCGGGCGTCAAGCCCTTAGCCATCAGCGAGACGGCAATGGGGATGCTGCCTGTAGCACAGACATACATAGGGATGGCAATGGCCAGCACAATGAGCATGTTCAGCAGTTTGTAATCATGCAGAGCCGCCAGCCATTCGTTGGGCACAGCCACCGTGATGAGTGCCGCGATGAGCAAACCGACAACGAGCCATTTGCCTACGTCCTGCATCATGTCGACGAAAGCGTAATCCAACGCCCCAGTCACCTTCTGCCAGAATGTGGTCGGACGTTCATCATCGTGACTGCAACTGCAATGGTCGTGATGGTGATGTTCATGCCCGCAGCAGCAATCATCATGATCATCATGCTCATGCCCGCAGCAGCAATCAACGTGGTCATCATGTTCATGCCCGCAGCAGCAATCATCGTGGTCGTGCTCGCCCTGTGCGGCCTGAGCAGAAGTAGTCTCGTCCTCGCGCGCGTACCTATTTATAATCCATCCTCCGAATATGGCCGTGAACAACGCAGCTATCGGGCGCACGATGGCAAAGGGGAGTCCCATGAGCGAATAGGTAGCAGCGATGGAGTCAACACCCGTCTGCGGAGTTGCAATCAAGAAACTGGTGCAAGCTCCATGACTGGCGCCCTCCTTGCGCAAACCCACCGCCGTGGGAATTACACCACAGGAGCACAATGGCAGGGGTACGCCAATAGCAGCCGCCTTCACGACGCTTTTCATGTTGCGCGGCGCCAGGTGTTTGGAATACAAACGACGCGGAACAAACGTCCGCAATACACCTGCTATCAGGAAACCCAGCAGCAGGTAGGGAGCCATCTCAGCGGTCATCATGACCAACGCATCCCAATAGCTTTCAATCCAATGAAGTATCATAATATGAATGTTTAAAGGCAATAATTTAGCAATTGACCCTCAACCCCCGCAAGGGTGTCGGAACGGCCTCATCCGCTCGATAGTGCTCGCCGATTCAGTCGCCGAGTAAACCTTGATCAACTGCTATATGATTCCCATGTTTAATGCTCGTTAGACAATGAATAATATGCGAAACATCTCTCTTTGACGCTGCAAAGGTACGGCAAACCTCGTGCAACTCAGTTGCAAAGTGTACTCGAGAGGGCAAAAATCAGGAAAAAGCACGGCATAAACCTAAAAAATCGACTCTCCCAACACTTTTTTTCATTTTTCGTGAGCCAAAATTCATTATTTATGCTTACCTTTGCACCCGCAATCGCAAGAACGCACCCATTGGAGAGATGCCAGAGTGACCGATTGGGCCGGACTCGAAATCCGGTGAACGGCTCGTCCGTTCCGGGGGTTTGAATCCCTCTCTCTCCGCAATATCACTTGATTATCAGTGATTTACGAAATTTACACCCAAT
>JAEEGL014352611.1_pt1 | contig 19896 bp, 16 predicted proteins | sample 9134231 | NCBI WGS metagenome assembly JAEEGL01 (sample SAMN16246548, study PRJNA631951) | gut metagenome | biome: gut microbiome; feature: rumen; material: fiber-attached | host: Bos | place: Iran: Karaj | collected 2018-10 | reverse complement strand
CTCGTCGATGTAGACGATACCGAACTGAGCTCTCTCAATGTCATAATCTGCATTCTGGATAAGCTTAAGAAGGATGTTCTCAACGTCTTCACCCACATAGCCGGCCTCGGTAAGTGTGGTGGCATCTGCGATAGCGAAGGGCACGTTGATGATCTTGGCCAGGGTCTGTGCAAGATAGGTCTTACCTGAACCTGTGGGGCCAACCATGATGATATTGCTCTTCTGAAGCTCTACATCATTCTTGTCATCACTCTTGGGTGCCAGAACGCGTTTATAGTGGTTATATACGGATACAGCCAGTACTTTCTTGGCTTCGTCCTGTCCGATTACGTACTCATCAAGGAAGTTTCTGATCTCTACAGGCTTGAGCAGGTTGATCTGCTGAGCCTTGCCCTGGACGGGCTCATCCTCGAACTCTTCCTCAATGATATCAGCGCATATATCCACGCACTCATCGCAGATATAAACCCCTGCGGGACCTGCAATAAGCTTTTTTACCTGATCCTGTGTCTTGTTACAAAAAGAGCACCTGATCTCTCCGGAATTCTTTGCCATTTTTTCTCCTTAAAACTGATTATTTATCTTCCTTCTTGGGACGATTCTCAACAATTGAATCGATAAGTCCGTAGTCAAGGGCTTCCTGAGCGCTCATCCAGTTGTCACGCTCTGTATCAAGAACAACCTGATCATAAGGCTTGCCTGTGTTCTCAGAGAGCATTCTGTTGAGTTTCTCTTTTGTCCTGATGATGTGCTTAGCTGCGATCTCGATCTCAGTTGCCTGACCCTGAGTTCCGCCAAGCGGCTGATGGATCATGATCTCTGCATTAGGAAGAGCCATTCTCTTGCCCTTAGCGCCGCCCGCAAGAAGGAAAGCTCCCATGCTGGCTGCCATACCGATGCAGATCGTGCTGACATCACACTTGATATAGTTCATTGTGTCGTAAATAGCCATACCGGATGTGATCTCTCCTCCGGGGCTGTTGATGTACATATGGATATCCTTGTTAGGATCTTCCGCTTCAAGGAAAAGAAGCTGAGCCACAACGATGCTTGCTGAAGTAGAATTAACCTCTTCACCAAGAAATACGATTCTTTCTTTTAACAGTCTGGAATAGATATCATAAGATCTCTCTCCGCGGCTGGTCTGTTCAATGACGTAAGGTATTAAACTCATATTTTATTACTCCTTCTGAAATTAGTATGCTGTGTACCACTTTTCCACCACAAAATACACGCAACCACTTTATATTATAACGGAGATAATGCTATTTTTCAAAGTTTTTTGAGAAAGTAAAGAAGACGGTTCCTATGGTTTCCCAAAGAACCGTCCCTCATAACACACAAAAGTTTAGCCTCAAGCCTCTTCTTCTGTCTTCTTCTTTCTTGTTGTCTTCTTAGGCTTCTCTTCGCCCTCAGCTGCCTCAGCCTTCTTGGTTGTTGTCTTCTTAGCTGCTGTCTTCTTAGGCTTCTCCTCGTCCTCAGCTGCCTCAGCCTTCTTGGCCACCTTCTTGGCTGCTGCCTTCTTAGCGCCTTCCTTAACGTTCTCTACAAGGAAATCTGCTGCCTTCTGAACTGCAAGGTCGCTCTTGAGCTGCTTCATCTCAGCATCTGACATGAGCTCTTTAAGCTTATCATGCTCCATTCTGTACTGACCAGCCATTCTCTCAAGCTCTGCTGCAACATCCTCTTCTGTAGCCTCAATCTTCTCCTTAGCAGCAACTGCCTCAAGAACAAGTCTTGACTTGATTCTCTCGATAGCCTGTGGTTTAACCTGAGCAAGCATCTGATCAACTGAGCTGCCTGTATACTGAAGATACTGGTCAATGTTCATGCCCTGCATCTGAAGTCTCTGTGCAAAGTCGTTAACGATCTGTCTCTGCTGAGTCTCAACCATAGCCTCAGGAAGATCCATCTCAGAGTCCTCGATAACAGCCTTAACAACTGCATCCTCTCTCTTAGCCTTCTCATCAGCTTCCTTCTTGTCAGCAAGCTTCTTCTTAACGTCTTCCTTGTACTCTGCTACTGTATCAAAACCTGCATCGCTGGCGAAATCGTCGTTGAGCTCAGGAAGCTCTTTTGCCCTGATAGAGTTGATCTTGCACTTGAAGGTAGCATCCTTGCCTGCAAGGTCCTCTGCCTGATAATCCTCAGGGAACTTGACATTTACTTCGCCTTCCTGTCCGATAGCAAAGCCGATAAGCTGCTCCTCGAAACCGGGAATGAATGCGCCTGAGCCGATTGTAAGAGGATAATCTGTTCCCTTACCGCCCTGGAAAGCAACGCCATCAACAAATCCCTCAAAATCAAGGTTTACAGTGTCGCCGTCCTGAACTGCTCTGTCTGTAACATCGATTGATCTTGCGTTCATACCTCTCTGCTTGTCAATCTCTGCGTCAACCTCTTCGTCTGTAACATCAAGGTCCATCTTAGGAACCTCGATTCCCTTATATTTACCAAGCTTAACCGGTGGCTTAAGTGCTACTTCTGCTGTGAATACGAAGTCCTTTCCAGCCTCGATCTGTTCAACGTCAATCTTAGGTGAAGAAACAACTTCCTCTCCGCACTCCTCAACAGCCTTAGGATATTCCTCATCGATAAGTGCATTGGCAGCATCTTCATAGAATACGCCTGCGCCGTACATCTTCTCGATCATCTTACGAGGAGCCTTGCCCTTACGGAATCCAGGGATCTGGATCTTGTTCTTGTTCTTCTGATAAGCCTTCTCGATAGCCTTCTCAAGCTGCTCTGCAGGAACAGAAATCTTAAGCTTCGCCATGTTGTTCTCAAGCTTCTCTACTGTTACGCTCATTTCTTGTATCTCCTTTGTACATTATAAAAATATGTGAAGAGCCGCTTCTGATCAGCTCTTTTCCCCGTAGTTACTACTATCAGGATACGACAAAAATGCCACTTGGGCACAGTCGCCATAAGAGTATAACATAACGTATAAAAAAATGCCATATTTTTATGAAGAAAGTGATTTTTGCAATATTTTTTGAAAAAGCGTTTTTAACGCTTTAACTTTTTAAAGCAGTGGTGTAGAATAGTGATTTGAAAATAGTTATTGTTTAGGAGGGAATTTAGAGATGCTAAAAAAAGTTAGTGAATTACTAGGAAAGTACATGGCTATCATCGTTCTTGTAATTGCCGCTCTGGCCCTTTTCGTGCCAAAGACATGCCTGTGGATCCAGACATCATGGGTCAATTACCTCTTAATGGTAGTTATGTTCGGAATGGGACTTACACTTAAGCCCAGAGACTTCGCAGTGGTGTTTACAAGGCCTAAAGATGTACTTGTTGGCTGCATTGCGCAGTTTACCATCATGCCACTTCTGGCATTTGCACTTGGCAAGGTATTCGGTCTTGAAGCCGGACTTCTTGCAGGTGTTATCCTTGTTGGAACCTGCCCCGGCGGAACATCCAGCAACGTTATGACATACCTCAGCAAAGGTGATGTTGCTCTTTCCGTTGGAATGACCAGTGTTAATACTCTTCTGGCTCCTTTCCTTACACCAGCCATCACTTATCTTCTGCTTCGTACATCAGTTAATGTAGATGTAATGAGCATGTTTGTTTCAATCATCAAGGTAGTTATCGTACCTATCGCCCTTGGATTTGTTATCAATCATTTCTTTGGCAAGTTCACCCAGAAGGCAGCTGATGTGCTTCCTATGATCTCAGTTATAGCGATCACTATGATCGTGGCCGCTGTTGTATCACACAACGCTGAGAGGATCCTTGCTACAGGCGCTCTCGTATTTGTAGTAGTTATCCTTCACAACCTGCTTGGTTATGCTGTTGGATATCTGGTTGCACTTCTTTTCAAGATGCCTGTTCCAAAGAAGAAGGCTCTTTCCATCGAGATCGGTATGCAGAACTCAGGCCTTGCCACATCCCTTGCAGGAACAGCTTTCCCTGACCTTGCCATGGCAACAGTTCCTGGTGCTATCTTCTCTGTATGGCACAACATCTCAGGTGCCATCCTCGCCGGTATCTACAGAAGGATTGAGGATAAAAGCGAGACTACGGATGCCACCGGGAGCGAAGAGGAAACCAGTCAAGCCGTATAAAAATAATTAGTTTTCCAAATAATCACCTTTACACAAAAAACGTATCAGTTTTAAGCCATTATTCTGGATAAAACTGATACGTTTTCTATATTTATCACATCATATTTCCAAAAATCCGGTTTTTAGCCTCTAAAACCGATACATATTTCTAAATAATGCCATACTTTTGAAAAAACACTATTTATGAACTCACTTTGTCATTATAGTGATTGCCTTGTTCATCACAGTAATATTTGTTTCCTTGTAGGCTCCGCCGAACTCACCGTCCACAGTCCACTCAACCTTTTTCCTGCAGGTAAAATCAGCATATCGTACCTGCCTGAAGGTGATGTAAGGATTGCCCTCTTCCTTGGTGGCAAGGGCACTTATGATAGCATTGAACTCCGCTAGGTTCTTGGGGGCTCTGATAAGGAGCAGTTCCATCTGTCCGTCATCCTGGTGGACCACAGTTTCACCAAAAATGTTCATGCCTCCGACAGACGCAGAATTGCTGACGGCTCCAAAAAGGTAATCGCCCTCCTCAGTAATTCCATCAGCCTCCACCTTAAGGTGGGTACTATATCCGATATTCTGAGGAAGCTCAGCCATGGCGCTGATCACATACGCTGCATAGCCCAGGACATTCTTAAGCTCCTGATCCGTTGCATAGCTCACCTTGGAAAAAGCTCCAAATGCCGCCACGTAGTTGAAGTACCTGTCGTTCATCCTGCCCACGTCATAGGCAAAAGGCTTACCGCCAAGTGCCACATCCACAGCCCTGGACCGCACTGAAGGAATCCCAAGTCCCTTTGCAAAATCGTTGGTACTTCCCGCAGGTATATACGCAAGCACAGGCTTATTCTTCATATCCATCATGGCGTTGACCACGTGGTTAAGGGTTCCGTCTCCCCCACTGCACAGGATCATGTCCACCTGTCCGTCATACCTCTCTATCAGAACATCTGAAGAAAGCTCTGTTCCCGGAACAATAGGATACACTATCGGCTCATATCCGTTCTCCGCAATCCTTGTGATTATGCTGAAGGCATCAGTGGCCGCTTTCCCCGTTCCTGCTGATTTGTTGATCAAGACTAAAGCTCTTTTTTTCTGCTCCATAGGTGTCATCTCGCCGGCGCCTGCTTTGAAGCTCGTCGCCCGCTTTACCTTCTTTCAGATTATTTAGCCATAAATCGGCGATCACTTTCTCTCGTATATTCTAAATGTATAAGTCAGATCAAAGTATACCTGCTCTTCGCTCTCCTCAACCATCTCCCAGTCAGGATCTTTGTCAAGGTTTGGAAAATAGGCATCGGCCTCATATGCCTTATCAATAAAGGTCACAATGCATCTATCGCATACATCAAGGAATTCCTTGTACACTGTTGCTCCACCAATAATGAAAACATCATCTGTATCCATATCCTTAACCAACTCCAGTGCCTCTTCCTTACTGTGGGCAACTTCTGCATTCCTTACCTCATAGTCTGCCTTAGTTGAAAGAATAATATTCCTTCTCTGAGGAAGAACTATCTTTTGAGGAAACGTCTCCAGAGTCTTGCGTCCATAAATGATCGTCTTTCCAAGAGTTCTTTTCCTGAAATTATCCTTCTGGTCCGCGGGTATGCTCACCAATAGCTGTCCCTTATTACCAATGGCCCAATTACTATCCACTGCCACTATCGCCTGCATGTAATATTCTCCTTAATTAAATTTTAGTGTATTATATTTATTCATCGCACAGAGTCCACGGGCAAAGTTTATAAACTCTGCGATTTTAAGCTACGAAGTTGAGACCAATCAATATCAAGCGGCTCTCCGCGCAGATATTGATGCTCTGGGCTCAACGGAGTGTCCAGCTTAACGAGCAGGGTTAATAAACTTTGCCCGTGGACTCGTCCGTGTAGCCAATAAACTATATTATATAGCTATAGGTATATCCTTCAGCTGCTCCCCGGCAACTTCGTAGCCCTCAAGGGATACATCGTTTCTGGTGAAGTCATAGAAATCCTTCACATCCGGATTCAAATGAAACTTCGGAGCAGGAAGAGGCTTCCTCTCGATGAGCTCCTTCACCAGCGGGATGTGACGGTCGTAAATATGCGCATCTGCAATGACATGTACCAGTTCCCCGACATTCATATCGCAGACCTGAGCGATCATGTGCACCAGAACCGCGTACTGCACAACATTCCAGTTGTTGGCTGCAAGGATATCCTGTGACCTCTGATTGAGGATAGCGTTAAGGGTAAGCCTGTCCTCTCCGGGCTTCTGGGTTACATTATAAGTGACCGAGTATGCGCAGGGGTACAGATGCATCTCATGAAGATCAGAGAATACATAGGTGTTGGTCATGATCCTTCTTGAGAAAGGATTGTTCTTAAGGTCATAAAGGACCCTGTCCATCTGGTCGAACTCCCCCTCTTTGTAGATACTCTTTTGCCCGATCTGATAACCATAGGCTTTGCCGATAGATCCGGTCTCGTCCGCCCACTCATCCCAGATGTGACTGTTAAGTTCATTTATGTTATTGCTCTTTTTCTGATATATCCAAAGAATCTCGTCTGTGGCGCTCTTAAGGGCTGTCTTTCTAAGGGTCATGATTGGAAATTCCTTGGAAAGATCATATCTGTTCACAACGCCAAACTTCTTGATGGTGTAAGCCGGTGTCCCGTCCGGCCAGTGTGGCCTTACTTTCTCCCCCTCTGTGGATGTTCCGTTGTCCAGAATATCCCTGCACATATCGATGAAAATCTCATCCGCTCTGCTCATACTCTTCTCCTCCTGATATCATAGTTCTTTCGCGATGCGAATCGCTGTGCTTTGCTTGTGCAAGCACAGCATTTTGCTTACTCATCCCCGTCATCGCGACCATTTATCACATAACGAATTGATCTGATCCGCAAACTTGGCCTTGTCCTTGTTGGTCATTCCCTCGGATCTTGCTATGATGCCAACAAGGCGGGCTCCTGCTGCCTTAAGCCGCTCGTAAACGTCGGAAACAAGGCTGCTTTCCTTCTTCTTGATGGGGATCGGAACCCCCTCTTTTATGAAGTTACCTGATATTATATCGTATTCCGTTCCGCTGTAGGGCGCATAGGTATTAAATCCGTATTCCTCTTTAAGGCACTGGGCAAAAGAGCTGCAGACGCTGTCCTCACCATGCACCACAAAGACTCTCTTAGGACGCACCTTAAAGCCCTGCACCCACTCAATAAGTCCGTTCTTGTCCGCATGTCCGGAAAGCCCCTCAAGCTTTCTTATGCTTGCTTTAACGTCAATGGTCTCTCCAAAGAGCTTGACCTGCTCTGCCCCGTCAACAATGGCCCTTCCTGTAGTCCCGATGGACTGGTATCCCACAAAGAGTATGGTGCACTCAGGGCGCCACAGGTTGTGCTTTAAGTGGTGCCTGATTCTTCCTGCCTCGCACATTCCGGAAGCGGAGATGATAACCTTGGGCTCCGGATCCTCATTGATGGCCCTGGATTCCTCCGTGGTTATGGACAGATTAAGTCCCGGGAAAGTTATGGGGTTGATGCGCTTTCTGATCAGCTCCAGCGCTTCCTCATCGTAGCAGTCGTACTGGTTCTTCTGGAATATCTCTGTGGCGTCCACAGCAAGAGGGCTGTCCACAAATACCGGGAAGTTTGGAAAAGAGCTGACAAGTCCCTCTTTTTTTATCTTCCTGATAAAGTACAGTATCTCCTGGGTCCTTCCAACTGCAAACGAAGGGATCACCACATTTCCGCCCTTTGCAAAGGTTTCATTTAAGATCTGTGACAGTTCCTTTATATAATCGGGTTTTTCCTCGGAATGAAGCCTGTCACCGTAGGTGGACTCCATTACAACAATATCTGCCTCATCGGTGGTCTGGGGGTCTCTTATAAGAGGCTGATCTTTATTGCCTATGTCTCCGGAAAAGACAAGCTTCCTGGTGACATTCTTTTCCGTAAGCCACACTTCTATGCTGGCGGAACCAAGAAGATGTCCGATATCCGTAAAACGGATCTTTACGCCCTCGCACACCTCGATCTCTTTTCCATAAGGACAGGGAACAAAGCTCCTTATGGTGTTTTCTGCGTCCTCCATAGTGTATGCCGGCTCAACCTGGGCGATGTCCTTATTTCTTTTGCCCTTGCGGCTTCGCCACTCAGCCTCCTGGAGCTGAATATGGGCGCAGTCACGGAGCATGATGTTGCAAAGATCTGCTGTTGCTTCCGTGGAAAAGATCTTTCCCCGAAATCCCTTTGAATATAAAAGCGGGAGATTTCCTGAATGGTCCACATGAGCGTGGGTTAGAAAAACATAGTCAATTTCCGGTGCAGAAACGGGAAGCGACGCATTCTCGTAATAATCCTTGCCCTGCTCCATTCCGTAATCCACCAGAATATTCCTGCCTGCAGCCTCGAGAAAATGGCAGCTTCCTGTCACTTCATGGTCTGCTCCGATAAACATAAGTCTCATAGGAGATACCTCCTTATTAGCTTTCCATTATTATATCATACCTGAGAAACATATGAGCCATCCTGCTCCCGGTCCGATTTAGTAATTAAAGAATGGAAATATTCTCAAAGTTTTGGTAGAATATATGGGACTATTCTTATTTAAAAGGGAGATTATGAAAATGCATAGAATAGATGGTAAAAGGGCAGTTTCTCTTTTTATGGCAACTGCCATGCTTACTATGACTGTTACAGCCTGCGGCAAGGACGCAGCTGAGCCTGCAGCTGAAGAGGCTTCAGACTCTATATTTGAAGAAGCTGCTCAGGAAGCATCACAGGATGCTCCGGCAGAGGAACCTGAGGCAGCAAGTGATGAGCCATATGTACTTCCGGAGGGAATGTACTTCTCCGAACTTACAGGCGAGCCCATAAGCGAAGAGATCAAGGATCAGAGGCCTATCGCAGCCATGGTGGACAATGAGTCAATCGCTCTTCCCCACTACGGAACATCAGAGGCAGATGTGGTTTACGAACTTATGAACAGCACAGCCAACGACCGCATCACAAGACTTATGTGCGTAGTCAAGGACTGGGGCTCAATTGAGCAGCTTGGCAGTATCCGCAGTACAAGACCCACCAACATCATGCTGGCATCTGAGTGGAATGCAGTACTTTGTCACGACGGAGGCCCTTACTACAACGATCAGTACTTCTCACAGCCCTGGTCAGCACACTTCTCCGGTACCTTCTCTCGTATCAACAACGGCAAGGCCAGTGAGTTTACAGAGTACATTGTCGGCGGAGACCTTGAGAGCAACTTTGGCAGCTACGAAGGCAGAGCAGGTTATGAAACCACCTACAACGAGTATGCCAACGAAGGCAGCCACTTCAATTTTGCAGAATATGGAACAGAGATCAAACTGGATGAGAAATACTCCAGATCCTATCAGGCTGTCAAGATATCTCTTCCATTTACCCACAACTCCTCACAGCTTATTTTTAACGAGGATACCAGGAATTACGAGTACTACGAGTACGGTGACAGACACGAGGATGCAGAGGATGGCGAGCCTTTATCCTTCAAGAATGTAATCCTTCAGGACTGCTCCTTTACACAGCTTGATGACCATGGTTACCTTATTTACAACTGTATAGGTACAGGCAATGCATGGTACATCACCAACGGCATAGCCAAGGACATTACCTGGTTCAAGAGCAGCGAGACAGATGTCACAAGATTCTACGACGAGACCGGAGCAGAGCTTGAGATCAACACAGGTAAGACCTACATCGGTCTTATTCCTGACGACACATGGGACAAGGTTATTTTTGAGTGATCTATGAAAAAGTTAAACGGAAACACCCTTAAGGTAATAGCATGCATCATCATGTTCATCGATCACGCCACAGCAGGCATAATTGTCCCTATGGTAAGTGAGGGGCTGCTTTCGGATTCCATTTCTTTTGACACCATTAATTTTATCTATAAGATACTAAGAGGCATAGGCAGGAGCGCTTTTCCCATCTTCTGCTTCCTCCTGGTAGAAGGATTCATCCATACAAAAAACAGGCTAAGATACGCTCTTAGCCTGTTAATTTTTGGTTTTATCTCCGAGCCCTTCTTTGACGTGGCTTTCTTTGCCCAAAAAGATGTCTTCAACATCAATATTTTTTCCGTGATAGAACAAAATCAGGATTCCATTTCACAAAAATCCAACGTATACTTCACACTTTTCCTTGGTTTTTTAGCCATCTGGGGGATTGAAAAGAGCAGCGAACTCATGAAAAAAATGAGAGCCCACGTTATAATCTCTTTTGCCATATCCTGCGTGATCGGCGGCCTTGCTATTTACGTTGCAGAAAGGATAAGCTCCGACTACCACGGCTACGGGGTATTTCTCATAATAATCTTTTACATGCTTCGTGGGTACAGCCCGGCCAATCTCATTGGCGGGTATTTATCCCTTATGTCCCTTGGCACAGAATATCTGGCCCTTCCATCCTTCATTCTTCTAAGTTTCTACAATCAAAAACGAGGCAGAAGCCTTGGCAGGTGGAAATACCTGTTTTATGCCTTCTACCCCGTTCATATCGCGTTTATTATTCTTATAAGATGCATCATCTTCGGGTGATCACTTTACAGCCACGTTACAATCCCCAAAGTCTGAAGTCAGAACACAGGCCATAGCCTCCTGTGCTCCCATGATATCTGTAGTTGACAGTGTATAGTCCTGAAGGATACTCGTGCCAAAAGAGATCAAATTGTCCTGTGTTGCTATCACAGTTGTAAATTCACTGTAGCCCTTCTCCTTGTCGCCAACAAGAACATATACCTTGTCGCCCTTCTTAACCTCCATCTTGACCTCAACAATTGCTCTTGTTGAAAGGATGGCCTTCTTGGAAAAGCTCACTGTATAAGTTCCCGGATAAAAAGGATCCTGGCTCTTTGTTACTGTTCCGCCAACTGCTAATGTTCCGTTTTCATTGGTCACTGTAACATTCTGCGAAAGGCGTCTTGCATCCTTTACACCTGCCCCAATAGAATCATCAGTTCCAAGGAGCAGCCTGTATAGATCAGTTGAAGTACTGATGTGCAGTGTACCCTTACCCTCTATGTCTCCAGAGCCGCCAAAAGCAGCTACTGCCAATATCGAACAAACAGTCACGAATACAGTAAGGACCGCTAATACTCTCATCCTTGCAGTAGTCATGATAATTGCCTCTAACTCTTTCCTAAAACGTTTTCGCCTTTAAACCTTTACAATGTTATCACAATTTGGACACAAATTTCAACCTAAATTTTTAGAATTTGTTTATAAATTTTTTATATTTTTCAGCGTTTCCATGTCTTCGGTTTAATGACTATGAAAATAGGCAGGAGTTCAAGCCTTCCGGCAAGCATATCAAACATCAAAACAATTTTTGACAGGTAAGAAAATTCTGAATAGTTTCCCATGGGACCAACCATTCCAAGTCCGGGTCCTATGTTGTTCATTGTAGCTATGACCGCTGTAATCGTGGTCTGGAAATCAAAATTATCAAGGGATACCACAAGAACTGAAGCAAGGAGCGTAACCACATACAGGCACAGATAAGCTGATACGGACTTAACTGTTGTGCCCTCAACCACGTGACCGTCCATGTATACTCTCTTTACAGCCTTGGGGTGAACCAGGAAGTTAAGCTCATTCCTGGCATTCCTGATAACAATAAGGGCTCTTGAAAACTTAAAGCCACCGCCTGTTGATCCTGCGCAGGCTCCGATAAGAGCAAGCCCCATCAGAAGCACTCTTGAAAACTCGGGCCATTTATCGAAGTCCAAAGTTCCAAATCCGGTTGTGGTCATTATTGATGTAACAGCAAACAGCGCATGATGAAAAGAAAGCCCCAGACTGTCCACAGCACCGGCTCTGTACACATTAATGCCGATAAGGGCAGCTGCTATTACCATGGTTCCAAAGTAATACTTAACCTCATCAATGGCAAAGGCCTCTTTGGGCTTTCTCTGGATGAGGAAATAATAAACCGTGAAGTTGACTCCGCAAAGAGCCATAAATACTATGATCACGCCCTGGGTCAGGGTGGAATATCCGCCGATTCCGCTGTTGGTCACTGCAAAGCCACCGGTTCCTACAGTTGAAAATGTAAGGGTGACTGCTTCATAAAGGGAAATGCCTGTAAGCTTAAGGCATATGATCTCCACAATCGTAATCGCCAGGTAGATCATGTAGAGGATCTTGGCGGTGTCTTTTACCTTGGGAACGATCTTACCCACAACCGGCCCCGGAGACTCAGCTCTCATAAGGTGCATGCTGTAGCCGTCTGCCATGGGAACAACAGCGATAAGGAACACCAATACTCCCATACCCCCGATCCAGTGGGTGAATGTACGCCAGAACTGCACACTCTTTTCCATGCCGTCAACAGCAAGCAGTATGCTGCCTCCTGTTGTGGTAAAGCCCGATACAGTCTCAAAGCAGGCATCAATATAGTTGGGGATCGTACCTGTTACAACGAATGGGATTGCTCCCACAAGACTCATAAAGATCCAAGCAACAGCTGTTATAGCAAAGCCTTCCTTGGCAAACATAACAGTGTTCTTAGGCTTCTTCAAGGATCCAAGAAAGCCTGCCCCGGCACAGACAGCCACAAGCACCAGAAAGCACAGCGCGCTGTCGTACTCCTTATAGATAAGCGCAACAAAAAGCGGAAGCGCCATAAGAGCTCCCATGACCCCAAGGAGTCTAAGGAGCACATATTTAACCATCGAGTAATTCATTTTTTAACTCTCCAAAATGTCGTTTATATCCTTAAGTCCGGTCAGGGTTGTGACAACAATGACGGAATCCCTGTCCCTTATCACGCTGTCACCGGTTGGAGAGATGATATCTCCATAGTGGTTGATGCAGGCAATAAGTATGCCCTTTTTGAGCCTTAGCTGGGAAAGGGGCTTGCCAACTACCGGGCTTGCGTTTTTCACAATGAACTCCAAAGCCTCAACCCTGTCATCATTGAGCTTGTAGAGGGTCTCTATATTACTGTCCTTGGAAGCAGACATTCCGCGTACAAACTGCACGATCCTGTCAGCGGTGATGTTCTTTGGATAAATGATGCTGCCTATGCCAAGGGATCCGATGATCTCACCATAATTAACCCTGTGGACCTTGGTGATGAGCTTGGCCTTGGGGTTGATGCTCTTTACATACATAGAGAGCATGATGTTCTCCTCATCAAGGTTGGTGAGGGATACAAAGGACTCTGTGCTCATTACACCCTCTTCAAGGAGCATGTCCTTGTCAGTTCCGTCTCCGTTGATGATAAGAGCCTGGGGCAGAAGCTCGGTAAGCTCCTTGCATCTTGCAGGATCCTTGTCGAAAATGGTAACCTTGATTCCAAGTGCTATCAGCTGCATTGCCAGATAATATCCGGTCTCGCCTCCGCCAATGATAATAGTCGAATGAACCTTGGCTGAAGGAAGACCCAGCTTTTTAAAGAAGCTGACTGTATTCTTGCTGGAGCCAAAGATTGTTATCTCATCCCCTGCGCGAAGAATAAAGCTTCCATCGGGGATAAATACATCATTGCCCCTTACTACAACTGCAATGATTACCTGCTTTTTAAGATCTGATGGGATATCCTTAAGGGCAAGGTTACAGAGCCTTGAATTCTCATCGATCACCATCCTTACAAGCTCGGCCCTGCCTCTGGCAAAGGTCTCAATCTTGGTGGCAGAAGGGAGTTTCAAAAGTCTTCCTGCCTCGGTGGCTGCTGCCTCTTCAGGATTGATGACCATGGAAAGTCCCAGTTCCTCTTTTATAAAATTGATCTCTTTTTTGTAAACGGGATTTCTTACTCTTGCGATAGTATGACAGTTACCTGCCTTCTTAGCTATTAGACAGCAAAGGAGGTTAAGCTCATCCGAGTTGGTAACCGCGATCATAAGATCTGCCTTGTCGATACCGGCATCCATCATTATAGAATAACTGGCACCGTTCCCCACGATGCCAAGAACATCCAGATTGTTAACTGCTGCCTGGACAACACTACTCTTTTCCTCAATAACAGTAATGTTATGTCCCTCTTTGCTAAGCTGCTCTGTCAGGGTAAGACCTACGTTTCCGCAGCCCACAACGATGATACGCATAAAATACGCCTCCAAAAATACTTGTTAATGTGCATCAATCTTTTTCCGATGCTTCCTTCTCATAATCCCTGGCCTGTTCCTCGTTGCCAAGCTTTCTGTAGCATTTAGCCAGCGCCAGCCTCGGGAAGGAACCGCTTTTTTTCGCATCAAGAATGCTGCTGCACTCATAAGCAGCATTATAGTACCAAACCACAGCCTCGTCTATGTCATCTTTACCAAAATAGTAGTCCCCAAGTTCGTAGCACATCTCACTTGACATTTCTGTAATGGCATCCTTCAGGGCATATTTCAGCAGACTGTGAGAATCTCCCCTGATCACCGCAATGTGGGCAAGTACGCAGGAAGCTTCCTTTATCTCATCCAAATCCCTCATGGTGTCTATAGTCGAGGCCTCAAAATACTCTTTTGCCTTGGTAAAATCATCATCCGTCCCCGCCATGAAAAGCTCCCGGGCATACATGCCATGAAGCCTCTTTGACAGGCGCCTGCCACTGTCAATGGCGCGCCTGAAGTATTCAAGATCCCTTCCTGCATGATTCTCCCTGGGCCTGTGGATGATCTCGATGTCGCTGTTTACGATAACAGGATCCAGCACCACCTGTTCGTGGATAGGATCCTCCCAGATGAAGGTACGGATCCTTTTAAAGAGCTTTGGCCTCAGCTCCCTGTCATAGTTGTAGACAGTCCTGAACTGAAGCTGGTTACAGTAGTACATCTGCACAATATCTATCTTGAACTCCACCAGGTCATCCTTGAGCTTGATAAAGCGCTGAATATTGTCTGCGTCAAGCTCCTCATCTGCATCTGCTGAATATATGTAGTCGCAGCCGGCCTTGGAAAAAGCGAAATTCCTGGCATCAGAGAAATCCCCTGTCCATTCAAAATCAAAGACCTTAGCGCCATAGGATGCCGCTATTTCCCTGGTCTTGTCCGAAGAGCCCGTATCCACAATGATCATCTCATCCATAATGCCCTTAAGGCTATCAAGACACCTGCCAAGACTCTCCTCTTCATTTTTCACGATCATGCAAAGACTGATGGTAACCATATATTCCTCCTAATCTGGAGCACTATCATGACACACTACCACAAATATATGGTATCTTTTTATTGATAATTTTTCAACTAAAGCAAGCTATTGGCACATAGCATATTTTTATCGTAAAATGTAATAAGTTTTTATCAGGAAGGATAATTTAATGCCAGGAAAAAGAACCTTTGCCATGGGCGCACTGATCATAAGCATCCTTGCTACATGCCTTATGACCTCCGGCTGTCAAAAAGAGACTAAGCCCACGGAGCCAGCTGCCCCCTACGACGGAAAAGAATATATAAAGATCTCGGACCTTACCGAAGCAGGACAGGATCCGGACAGGTTTTGCGAGGAAAAAGAGGTCCTGATGAGCCTCGACCTTTCCCTAAGCGTTCCCACCTACATCACAAAAGTAGATGACACCTGGTTCATTGTTGACTGCTATCACAACAAGGTAATTTACAGCGATGACCTGTCATCCCCCATCCAGGCCTGGTATATCATGTGCGATGAGGTCATCCAGCCCCACACCATGGCCAGCGATGGCAGGGTATTTTTGATCGATGATACAGAGAATAACAGGGTTCTTGTTTATGAGAAGGTAAAGGATAAATTCCTATGCACCCAGGTTTTTGAGAATATCGGAAACCGCCCCCACTTTACTGTATATGATGAGCTGTCGGATACCTTTTATGTATGGAGCTCGGAGTCAGGGGAAATGTACTGTTTCAGACACACCGCCGATGATAACCGCATGTATCTCACAGATATCCGCAGGATTGATGAACTTTCACACACCTACGTCCGCTCCTTCACCATAGATGGCGACGATATCTACTTTGTTTCTGGCTTATCCTCTGACGGCCTGGCCCCAAAGATCCTGCAGTGCAGCCTTGATACTCTTGAAGTTAAAAAGAGCTATCCTGTCCCAAATGAGCTTGCCGGCATGGTGCAGCTGACAAAGATTGAAGACATGTTCTATATCACCATCTCAACGGATATAACGGGCAATCAGGACTATGCCACCCTCATAAGGACACAGAGTCTATCAGACCTCTCAGAGGGCGAATATGAGGATATTTACTCGAAATACTTTATCGGAGGGGGAACCCCCTACAATATTTCCCGGGTTGGTGATACTTATTTCCTTACCGAACACCGGCTCAAGGATCATCAGATATGGAGCTTTAATGTAGAAAACGGAGAAATAACAAATGTGCAGACTATCTTCTGATAGCCTGCACATATTTTTTCGTTTATTTCGTTGTCCGGGGCCTTAAAATAAAACGCACCTTATTTACACCACAACAACCTTATTTCGGCCAGTATTTTTAGCCTTATAAAGCGCCTCATCCACGTTCTGGATGGTCCTTGAATAATCACCTGTATAGCGGGATACTCCGATAGAAACAGTAAATGGAACAGGAGTATCGGTTGTGCTCTCAATGTCACGTCTGAACTGTTCCATGCGGGCGCAGGCATTGTTAACATCGCAGTTTTTCAGGATTATCACAAATTCCTCTCCACCGTAACGGATAACATAATCGTCATCATGAGTCTCTTTTGACAGCTTCTGTCCTATATAAAGAAGCGTTAAGTCCCCTGTGTAGTGACCATTCTCGTCATTTATCTTCTTAAAGTAGTCTATATCCAGCATAGCCATGGCAACCGGCTCACCCTCTTTTACGTTATTAAGGGCATTCTGGTGCACGATCTTTTCAAGGAGATGCCTGTTATAAACCTGGGTCAGAGGATCCGTGACCATGGCAAGCTCAAGCTTTTGCTTGATCCGGTAATGGTCCAGGAAATACAAAGTAAGCAGGCAGTGAGACAAAATAACTGCCAGTCCGCAGGGTATCTCCAAGGCAAAGATGATATCAAGGTTTGGATAGTGATTGAAAGAATTGGTGATCAGAATCTCCAAAAGAAAAATAAGCGAAGAAATGGCTGTCTCGCTTGGCTTTGCCACAAATCCCACAGTGATCCAGATGAGGTTCATGATTATGAAGCCTTCGCTGGCGTGGGTCCTGTCCTGAAGAAAGTAGATAGCCCAGATAGTGGCTATAACCATCCCATGGCCAAGAAAAAAGTCCATATTTACCGTAGCTGTCCTGCTCCTCAAAAAATGAGTAGCAACAAAAAAGATAAGCATAAAGCAAAGGATTGAAAACCTGGGTATCAGCGTCGGTAAAAATGAACCATTTAAAAGATAATCCGAAAAAATATATCCAATGGATGCAAGGCACCCAGCCACCAGACTAAGCTCTACATACTTCTGATAGTAATCGCACTTAGCCTGATAGAAGTCAGCCTTCTCATCCTTTGTCATTGTCCTGTAATCGTTATACAGAGCTAAAAGGTCTTTTGTACCCTCAACAAATCTCATTTTCAGTCCCCCCTCAAGACTGCAATCACTCCTCTGATGTGTCTCCTACCGGCTTACCGCCTGTAGCCAGCCACTTAAGGTATGCATTGATGAACGGATCAAGATCGCCATCAAGAACTCCGTCAGCGTTAGATGCCTTAAAGCCTGTTCTTGTGTCATTGACCATGGTGTATGGCTGAAGAACGTAGGAACGGATCTGGCTTCCCCAGGCATTGTCCTTAACTTCTCCTCTGATGCCTGAGAGCATTGCTGCCTGCTCCTCCTGCTTCATGATAAAGAGCTTGGCCTTGAGCATCTGCATAGCCTTGTCCTTGTTCTGGAACTGGGAACGCTCATTCTGGCAGGCAACTACCACTCCTGTAGGGATATGTGTGATCCTGACAGCAGATGAAGTCTTGTTGATGTGCTGACCACCTGCACCACTGGATCTGTATGTGTCGATCCTGAGGTCATCAGGATTGATCTCGATATCAAGGTCCTCTTCGATATCCGGCATAACGTCGCAGGATACGAAGGATGTCTGTCTCTTAGCCTGTGCATTGAATGGACTGATGCGGACAAGTCTGTGTACGCCGTGCTCTGACTTTAAAAGACCATAGGCATTGGTTCCTGAAATCTGGAAAGCTACAGACTTGATTCCTGCCTCGTCTCCGTCAAGAAGGTCGAGAGTCTCAATAGAAAAGCCCTTTCTCTCTGCCCATCTTGTGTACATACGATAAAGCATGCTTGCCCAGTCGCAGGCCTCTGTTCCGCCTGCACCTGCATTAAGACGAAGGATTACATCGTTCTTGTCATAAGGTCCGTTTAAGAGATTGCTGATACGGATATTCTCAAGCTTATTCTCGAACTCATCAAGCTCTGATCTGATCTCCGCTGCCATATCCTCATCATCTACACCTTCTGCATTCTGCATGTCGATGAGGTCGATAATGTCGCCGTACTGATTGTTGAGCTGCTCGATGTCAGCAACCAGGTCCTGCATGTTCTTAAGGTCCTTGGTCTTCTTGTTGGCCTTTTCTGCATTGTCCCAAAAGCCGGGCTCCTCCATTTCACGGGAGAGCTCCTCAATTATCTTTTTCTTAGAATCAAGGTCGAGGGATGCCGTAACCTCATCAAGGGTTCCCTTAAGCCCCTGGATCTCAACCTTCATCTGATCTAAAACTACCATTTATTACTCCTATCTAAAACAATAATGTTACTATTATACCTTTCCGTGACAGTTCTTGAACTTCTTGCCGCTTCCGCATGGGCATGGATCGTTTGGATAAACCTTGGCTTCTACTCTCTTGATAGGTGCCTTGGCAACTGTGTCATCCTTGTTGGTGCCGGTAACCTTTGCTACCTGCTCACGCTCAACTCTCTCTTCAATATGAACATGGAACAACAATCTTACTGTATCTTCTTCAATGTTCCTGGTCATATCATCAAACATCTCATAACCCTCAAGCTTGTACTCAAGCTTGGGATCTCTCTGTCCATAAGCCTGAAGTCCGATACCCTGACGGAGCTGATCCATATCGTCGATGTGATCCATCCACTTTCTGTCGATAACCTTAAGAAGGATTACACGCTCGATCTCACGGATTGTTTCAGGCTCAGGGAACTCAGCCTCCTTGGCCTCATAGAGCTTGACTGCCTCTTCTTTGAGCTGCTGCTTGATTCCTGACTTGGTGAGATTCTCGATCCTTCCTCTGTTTATCTTCTTAAGAGGAACTGTAGGAAGAAGGATCTCGTTGAGTTCTGTAAGATTCCAGTTATCTGCATCAGTCTCTTCACCGATTACTGTGTCAACAGCAGACTCTACTATATCAGTGATCATCTTGTAGATGGAATCACGCATTGACTCGCCGTTAAGAACTCTCTTACGCTCTGCATAGATGATCTCTCTCTGCTCGTTGTTGACCTGGTCATACTCAAGCAGGTTCTTACGGATCGCATAGTTGTTGGACTCGATCTTCTTCTGAGCTGATTCAATAGCTCTTGAAAGAGATGAGTGCTCAATTTCCTGTCCCTCAGGAATATGAAGTGCATTGAACATGGAGATAAGCCTCTCTGAACCAAAGAGTCTCATGAGGTTATCTTCAAGTGATAAGTAGAACTTGGATTCACCAGGATCTCCCTGACGACCGGAACGTCCACGGAGCTGATTGTCGATACGTCTGCTCTCGTGTCTCTCAGTACCGATGATCTTAAGACCACCTGCTTCTCTTGCCTCGTCGTCAAGCTTGATATCAGTACCACGACCAGCCATGTTGGTGGCGATGGTTACAGCGCCGTGTCTTCCTGCCTCTGCTACGATCTCAGCTTCCATCTCATGGAACTTGGCATTGAGGACCTGATGCTGG
>JAEEGL012820241.1_pt1 | contig 19896 bp, 19 predicted proteins | sample 9134231 | NCBI WGS metagenome assembly JAEEGL01 (sample SAMN16246548, study PRJNA631951) | gut metagenome | biome: gut microbiome; feature: rumen; material: fiber-attached | host: Bos | place: Iran: Karaj | collected 2018-10 | reverse complement strand
TTTATATTCTTTTGAGCCGGTAATTGCCGCCTCAAAGCAACTTCCTTACAGAGGATGCCCGTGATCTCGGGCCTTTTTTCTGTCATGTATCAAGCGGTTATACGGTGCTTTTCCCAATGGCTGAACCTGAAATACAGGTAGGTTATCAGGCTGCAAAGCAGCCACCCGGCGGGGTAGCCGAAGACTATGCCGAGCATCGGGTTGCCGAGGTAGTTTGCCATAATGTAAAGGTAGATTTGACGGAACACCACAAAACACCCGACCATAATGAACATGGGCGCTTTGCTGTCGCCGGCTCCGCGGAGCGCACCCGCGTAGATCTGGTTCACGCAGCAGAAAACGTAGAACGGGCTCATCAGCCGCAGGAACAGCGCTCCGTTTTTGACGATCCCGGGCGTGTCGTTGAAGAAGGTCACGAGCGGTTCCGCCAATATCAGCACGGGCACCATCAGTATCAGCATGCTTGCGATCGAGAGCAGCATCGCCGTCCTGACTCCCTTTTTCGCGCGCTCGACCTGATTGACTCCGAGGTTCTGCCCGACGAAGGTGGTGGAGGCGAGCGATATCGACTGCATCGGCAGCAGCAGGAAGGTGTCGATCTTCGAATACGCGGTCCATCCGCCCATGCAGTCGCTGCCGAAAGAATTGATGTATCTCTGCACGAAAATATTGGAGAACGAGGTTATCGCCATCTGCAGCGCAGCGGGTATGCCGATCTTGATGATCTTCGCGAGCATATCCCCGTGGATCTTCAGCTTTTTGAACCGCAGCCTGCAGCAGTTGTCCATTCGCGCAAGGGTGATGAGTATCAGCGTCGCCGAAAGCGTCTGCGCGAGCACGGTTGCAAGCGCCACGCCCTCAACGCCCATCTTGAAAACGAGGACGAAAACAAGATCGAGCACGGTGTTCGTTCCCGCGGAAACGGCGAGAAAATAGAATGGCCGCAGCGAATCGCCTACCGCGCGCAGTATCCCGGAACCCATATTGTACATCGTGAGCGACATCATGCCGGAAAAGTAGATGGTCAGATACAGCGCCGCGTCCTTGTGTATCGCTTCGGAGGGCATGTTCATAAAGCCGAGCATCGTTGGCACCATCAGTATGCCGATAACGGTGAAGAGCCCTCCGAGGATCAGCGTCACCGTGATCGCGGTGTGGACGGTATCCTGCACCTTATCCTCCTGCTTCGCGCCGTAATACTGGCTGATCACGACGCCCGCGCCGGTCGAGAGCCCCATGAAGAATCCGATCAGAAGATTGATTATCGGACCGACGTTACCAACGGCGGAAAAAGCCGAGTCGCTTACGTAATTCCCAACGACCCAGGTATCCACCGTATTGTAAAGCTGCTGAAGTATGTTCCCCAAAAGGAGCGGAACGGCAAAATTGATGAGCAGAGGGGCGATCTTCCCCTCGGTCATATCAACGTCCTTTTTTGTGATGATCTCCTTGAATCTTCTTAATACCCTTGAATCCATATCCTGCATCCGATCGATAATATTTGATTCAATTCTATCATATAATTGTTTTTTTTCAATAGCTCCGCAATAATATAGCGCTTTATCCCGATCGAAAAAAAGCTCCGCGAAGCAGAAGGCTTCGCAGAGCTGCGCGGTAAGCTTTTAGATCAATCGGAGTAGGGGATGAAAGCGTATTCGTCCTGATTGATTCCGTTGATGTAAATACCCCAGCCTTCGTCGGTGCGGATCTCAACGCTGACCCAGCCGATAAGACCGTCCTCGGTCATGACCTTGGCAAACGAACTCAGATCCGTGGAATAGGGCCTGATCTGGCTGCCTGCGGGTATCGTGTAATCGGCGCCGATGCTGCCGTCTTCGTTGACCAGCTTGACTTCAAGATCCCTCTCAAGATCGAGCTTGCCCCAGTAATCCTCGTCGGAAATGGGATAGAAATACTCTTCACAGGTGGAGTAGAACCCTTTGGGACCGGCTTTGGCGGTTCCGCTGACGTCGAAAGTGCCGAGTATATCGGTGCGGGTATAGATCTGGAAGCCGTGCTCTGAGGTGAAGGGAGAGGCGTCGCTGATGCTGATAGAGCAGTTGCCCTCTTCGGAAACGAGCTTGGAGCCGTCTTCGCTCGGGCAGATCACGAAGCTGGTGCTGTCGTCGCTGTCGTATTCATACGTTGCGATAACTTCAAGCCTTCCATCCTCGGGATCGCAGTCGACGATCCAAACGCTGCAATAGTAGCAGCCAAAGGTCTCATAGGAGTATTCCTTGTCTTTGCCGTTCAGCTTGACGGTCACGCGGTAAAAGTCGTCGTATTCGGAATCGTCCTCGAGCTTAATAAAGCTCACATCGTCGTCAACGCCGTCAAAATCAAGATCGGCCTTGAAGGTTTCGCCGGGTTTAAGCTCCACGCAGTAATCTGCCTTTCCTACAGCGGGATCGGCAGGATCGGGTGTGGGAGTTGCGTCCGCGCCGCCGGGTTTTTCCGTATTCACCGTCATGCCGGGGGCATGGGGACTGATCCCGCCTTCGGTGCATGCCGCGAACGAAAGAATGAGTGCGAAAACGATAAGAAGAGAAACGATTTTTTTCATATTATCTCTGCGCCCCGATTTTAGGGGCAGCCTTTCTCGGCATTATGCCGTTATGATCTTTGGGTAAGGCGCCTGCGCGCCCGAACGGCGAAAACAAAAGCTATGTTTCAGCCGCTGTTTATATAACGGATCGGAAGACTCTCCGGTTCCGTGTTTTTTGAAATATACTTTATTAAGCCATCCCGATTCGAAGGGGATCAGCCGAGCAGCTTAACGCCGTTGGAGGTGCCGAGCCTTGAAGCTCCGGCGGCGATCATCTTCTCCGCGTCCTCGGGGGTGCGCACGCCTCCGGAGGCCTTGACTCCAAGCTTATCGCCAACGACTTTGCGCATCAGCGCAACGTCCTCCGGGGTTGCGCCGCCGGTCGAGAAGCCCGTGGAGGTCTTCACGTAATCTGCGCCCGCGCGCATCGAACACTCGCAGGCCTTTATCTTCTCCTCGTCTGTCAGAAGGCAGGTCTCGATGATGACCTTTACAAGCGCGCGCTTTCCGGGATGCCCCTCGTGCGCGGCGTTGACGACGGCGCGGATATCCGCTTCAACGAGCTCCCAGTTGCCGTCCTTTGCGGCGCCGATATTGATGACCATATCGACCTCGTCCGCGCCCTTGCCCACCGCGCAGAGCGCTTCGAACGCCTTGGCTTCGGTCGCCATGGCGCCAAGAGGGAAACCGACGACGCAGCAGGTCTTGACTCCGGAGCCGGCCAATTCCTTTGCGACGAAATCACAATGGCACGAGTTGACGCATACGCTCATGAACCCGTGAGCTTTCGCCTCGTCGCAGATGCGCTTGATCGCATCAAGCTTCGCATCCGCCTTGAGCAGAGTGTGATCGATGTATTTTTCAATATTCTTCATGGAAACAACCTCCGAATGGTATTAGTTCAAAAACTGATCGGGAAGCGGTTTCAACGGCGTAACGCCGTCGATCTCGCCTCCGCCAAGACATTCGTCCCCGTTATAGAGCACCGCCCATTGACCTTTCGTGACAGCTCTTTGGGGCTTATCGAAATCGATCCGGCAGCCGCCGCCCGTCAACGTGACGGTAACGGCTTGATCCGGCTGGCGATAGCGGAATTTTGCCGTGCATCTGAAGCTCGTCCCTTCGGGAACGTATGAAACGAAGCCGACCTTATCGCAGGTGAGCGAGGTGGAATACAGCTCCTCGTGTTCGCCCTGCTGGACGACGAGCAGGTTTCGCTTCATATCCTTGCCGACAACGAACCAGCTTTCTCCCGTGCCGAAATCCTTTCCGCCGATCCCGAGACCCTTTCTCTGGCCTATCGTGTAGTACATCAGCCCGTCGTGACGGCCGAGCGTTCTGCCCGTAAGGTCGACAATGTTCCCGGGCCGGGCGGGCAGATAGTTCATGAGGAACTGCTTGAAATTCCTTTCGCCGATAAAGCAGACCCCCGTGGAATCCTTCTTTGCGGCGGTGGCAAGACCTGCCTCGCGGGCGATGCGCCTGACCTCGCCCTTTTCAAGATCGCCGATGGGGAAGAGCACCCGGTCGAGCTGAGCTTTATCGAGCCCCGCAAGGAAATAGGTCTGATCCTTGTTCAGATCCGCGGCGCGCAGCAGGCGCAGCCTTCCGTTTTCGCCGTTGGAGTCGAGCCGCGCGTAATGCCCCGTGGCAAGATGATCCGCCTCCATGCCGAGAGCGAACTCAAGGAACGCCTTGAATTTGATCTCGGTATTGCACAGGATATCCGGATTCGGGGTGCGCAGCTTTTTGTACTCGTCAAGGAAGTACGAAAAGACCCTCTCCATGTACTCCTTGGTAAAATTGATGGTATAGCAGGGGATGCCTATCTTATCGGCAACGCGCATGGCGTCCTCGCGGTCGGCCGTGGCGGTGCAGACTCCGTTCTCGTCCTTTTCCTCCCAGTTTTTCATAAAAACGCCGACGACGTCAAAGCCCTGCTCCTTCAGAAGCAGAGCCGCGACCGAGGAGTCGACGCCTCCCGAGAGACCGACGATAACGCGGGGAGCCGACATATCAGGCTTCCTCAACGGAAACGACCTTGAAGCCCGCGGCTTCAACGGCCTTTTTGATATCGTCGGGATCTCCGCTGTATTCAAGCGTAAAATCGTTCAGCTCCATAGATTTCAATTCTGCGCCGGCGCCTTCGACGGCCTTCGTGACCTTCTTGATGCAATGGGGACAGCCCATGCCTTCCGTTCTTATCCTGAGCATAGATGTTTTTTCCTCCTTATCTGGATTCGACGATAGTATTATAGCAGATATCGCGCCCGAAATAAACAGTCAATATGGGTCGAAAGCTTAATATAAAACGCTGTTTTGTCGAATTCGGGGGTGTACAATGCGTCACTTTTGTGGTAAAATATCTGATAACCTATTGGTTGGGGGACCATTTTGTGAAAAGAACAGGATACATACTGATAAGTTTGATCATATTGATTATGGCGGTGATACCCTCCGCCGCGCATGCGGATAAGGCCGAGATAGACGCCATAACCACTCCGAATATAATCTTGATGGAAGCGGATTCCTGCACCGTGCTTTACGAAAAGCAGGCGTACGTCAAGGCGTATCCCGCAAGCACTACTAAGATAATGACCTGTATAGTCGCGCTTGAAAGCGGAGTCGACGTAAATACCGTTTACACCTGCGGATGGGAAGCGCAGAACGGCTTCGGCAGGCAGAGCTCGCTGCTCGGCCTCAAATACGGTTATCAGGTGACCATTCTCGATATGCTCTACGGCCTCATGCTCTGCAGCGGAAACGACTGCGGCGCTTGCCTCGCGATAGCCGCCACAAGGAGCGAAACGTCGTCCGGCTCGATAGAAGAATTCGTCGAGCTGATGAATAAAAAGGCCGAAGAGATCGGCATGACCGGCACGCATTATACCAACCCTCACGGCCTTCATAATGAAGATCATTACACCACCGCGTACGATATGGCGCTGCTGATGAGGCACGCGCTTCAAAACGATACCTTCCGCGAGATCATCGCCACCAAGGAATACACCGTCAACGAGAAGCAGGGCAAGTTCTCCAAGACCATACAGACCTCCAACAAGCTTCTTTACACCAAACCCGACGTCGACACCGAAAGCAATATCTATCCTTACGCCGTCGGCGGCAAAACGGGCGAGACCAATTTTGCCGGTTACTGCCTTGTGGAGGCCGCCGAGAAGGACGGCATAACGCTTATAACGGTGCTCATGGGCGATCCCAACAACTACGTCACCAGCCCGTACTACCGTTTCAGGAACGCGATAAAGCTGTTTGATTACGGCTTCGGGCAGTACGTCCATTTCACCGCGGACGAACTGCGCGTGCTCTACGGGATAACGAATGAATTCAATATCCAGACCAAGGGCTATCCCTCTTCCGATCCCAATAACGGCGTCATCACCGCGGAAGTCGATATCTCCTCGCTGGAGCTCAGGGGCCTCGCCGATGATTTCAGCGAGCTCACAGCGCAGAGCTTCGTCTGGCACGATCCCATACTTGACGAGGACGCGATCACCGCTCCCGTAAGCGTCGGGCAGAAGCTCGGCACCGTCGCGCTGTATTATAAGAAGACCGCCGCATCCTCCGAGGAACTCCTCTTTGAGGGCGATCTTATTGCAAAGACCTCCATGGCGCCCGACGGATACAGCGGCCCTTCCCAGAACTCCAATATCATCAACGACGAAAAGACCGGCCGCCGCGACGTATGCAACCTTGCCGTCAGCAAGAACGGCGGCAATGAAGAGTACACCGTCTGGGTCTATTATCAGAACGCTCTCTTCACCATGCAGGACGGCTACACGCCCTATTACCTCTTTGCCGACGGCGAAGTGTTCCGCTCCGCAAGGATACCCGCGGCGGATTACAGCGTCAAGCTCTACAAGTGCGTGACGGCGGGCGACGGAACGAGGAGCTTCGTTCAGGTCGATCATGCCGAGCCGGATGCAAGCTACGTAATAGTTTCCCAGGGCAAGGCGCTGCAGGCTTCCAAAAAGGGCAGGAGCCTTGTCGCGTTCCCCCTTGAAATGGATGAGAAAGGCAACATCATAGGCGACGTCCCCGATAACGTGATCTGGACTTTCAACCGTAACGGCATCGGATATCAGCTCACCTCCGGCGAGCTCTACCTTCACAGGAGCGGCGGCGACGGCCTCCTCTTCTGGATACTCATCGGGGTGCTCGTTATCGCGGTGGCTATCATAATCCATCTGCTCGTGACCGCAAGATACAGAAGACGCAATCCCAGAAGGCGCGGTCAATACAAGATCTACAGGCGCTGAGCCTGAAAGCGCGTTTTACGGCTTTGGCTGTTCCTTCGCAAACGGGGTTGCCAAAGCTGTTTTTATGATTTATGATTTAAGTATGCAGTATGGCAGATTCGCAAATTTATACGATCGTCTTATGCGCGGCGTGGACTACGATTCATGGGCGGGATACGCGGCTTCTTTCATGCGCCCCGGCTCGGACGTGCTGGAATGCGCCTGCGGCACCGGTCAGATAAGTCTTCGCCTCGCGAAGATGGGCTTTAGCGTTACCGCATCGGATATTTCGGACGATATGCTCATGGTCGCAGCCGAAAACCAGCGAGAAGCCGGACTGGCTTTTGCAAAGCTCCGCTTCATAAGAATGGATATGCGCGAGCTCTCCTGCCATAAGAAGGTCGATCATGTGGCCGCCTGCTGCGACGGGGTGAACTATCTGACTTCACGCGCGGACGTCAAGCGCTTCTTCGACTCCGCTTACGCCGTGTTAAAACCCGGCGGGACGCTGCTTTTTGACGTCTCGTCAAGGTATAAGCTCGAAAAGATACTCGGCTCCAACAGCTTTGTCGATAACGGCGAGCAGGTCGCCTATATGTGGCAGAATAATTACGATGAGGATACGAAGCTTATCGATATGGAGCTTTCGTTCTTTGTAAAACAGGGCGATCGTTACGAGCGCTTCGACGAGCGCCATATCCAGCGGGCGCACTCCGTAAGGGAGCTCGGCGCCTGGCTCAATGAGGCGGGCTTTGAATACGAGGCTTACTCCTGCTTTACAAGGGAGCCCGTCAAAGCCGATGACGAAAGAATACAGTTTGTTGCGAGGAAAACAAAGTGAACGAAAATATGAACGATTCCGAAGATAGAATCATAAGGGGCCTTCTCATGGAGGGCGCGGTCAATATGACCGCCATATCCGGCCGCGGAATAGTCGAGGCCGCGAGGCAGGCGCACGGCCTTTCGCATGTCTGCACGGCGGCGCTCGGCCGTCTTCTGATGCAGACCGCAATGATGAGCGTGCAGTTAAAGAGCGCCTCCGATAACCTGACCGTCATCTTCGACGGCGACGGCGCAGGCGGCAGATTCGTCGCCGTCGGTCACGAGGGCGCGAGGGTCAAGGGCTATGCGGATTACCCCTCCGTCGAGCTCCCTTTGAAGGATAACGGCAAGCTCGACGTTTCCGGCGTGATAGGTAAAAACGGCGAGCTGCGCGTTATACGCGATCTTTCCTTGAAGGAGCCCTACGTTGGCCGCTGCGCCATTACCGACGGCGAGATCGCGAACGATTTTGCCAACTATTTCGTTGTCAGCGAGCAGCAGCCTTCGCTGGTGTATCTCGGCGTAAGGGTCGATCCCGCCACGGGCGAAGTCAGAGCGGCCTCCGGTCTTATGCTGCAGCCGCTGCCTTTCTGCCCCGAGCGGGATATCGCCGCGCTTGAAGCGAAAGCGGCCGAAATACCGCAGCTTACAAAGATGATCGAGGACGGCTTTGAGCTTGAGGACGCCCTGATCGAGCTCTTGGGAGAGCTTCATCCCGAGTTTACCGAAAAGCTCATGCCCGAATTCCGGTGCGACTGCTCGGTCGGCAAGATCGAATCGGCGCTCATTTCCATGGGCAGGGATGAATTGAAGGATATTATCGAAAAGGACGGCGGAGCCGAGCTGACTTGCAGGTTCTGCGGCAGGAAATATCAGTTTGACAGGGAGCGGCTTTGCGCGCTCCTTGAAGAGGCCGAAAGACGGGAGAGTGCCGATGAAGAATAACCGGGAAACAGGCAGCGGCAGGATACTGCGCTTTGAAAGGGACGCGTCCTTTTTCGTAAAGCGCGGCGACGCCAAGCGCGCCCAAAACGACCCGGTAAGCGCGATCTCGATGTATAACGAGGCCCTTGCGATGGATCCTTTGGATCTTGATACAAGGCTCTCCGCGGCGGAAGTCCTGACCGATATGTCGCGCTTCAACGATTCCGATAAACTCCTCATACCCTATATGCATGAGGATGCGGAATTCTGCAAGGAGGCGTACAGCATAGTCGGGTTCAATCTTATCGGCATGGGCGAGCTTGAAGGAGCAAAGCTCTGCTTCGATCATTTCTTCGATCTCACGGACGAGGTCTCCGAAAGGACGGATGCGATACTCGACGCCCTCGATTACATCGATTCGATGACGGTCGACGCCCCAAAGCTTTCCGACGCGGCCGAGCTTGAACGTGAAGCCCGCTTGTATGAAGCGCAAAAGGCTTTCGACGCGGGCGAATTCGAAAAGTCGGAGGGTATCCTTAAAGCGCTCCTCGAGGAGCGGCCCGAAGATCCCAAGCTGCTGTATCATATCGCGCTCGCATGCCTTTGCGGATTCAAAACCAGGGAGTGCGACAGATATCTTCAGCTCCTTCTCGAAAAGGAACCCGAAAACTGGGCGGCGCTCGGCATGAAACTGATGTGCGCCAAAGCGTTCAATAACGAGATCGAGTGCACCAAGCTCGCGAAAAAACTCGAAACCTGCGATTCGTCCGATCCCGAGGAGCTGCTCCGCGTGAACGGTTCTTTGATGGAATCCGGCTGTCTGGACGCCGCTGAAAAGATCGCGAAAAAGCTCGTTAAGATACTCCCGTACGATGCGTTCACCAATCACAGGCTCGGCGTATGCTATATGAAAAAGGGCGAGTTCCGCAAGGCCGCCGAGATTTACGGCAAGCTCCTTCGCATCGATAAAAACGACCGTATCGCAAGGTATTTCAAAAACGGCTGCCTTGAAGCCGCGGAGGATCCCGGCTGCGCTTTTGCAAAGCAGCAGTTCCTTATACAGTACCAGCTTCCGTTTGCGGTGATAATGGATGACGTCAAGGATCTGCTTGACGGCAGCAAGGCCTCCACTCAGGAGGATATCAAGCGCAGGTGGGAGCAGGATCCCGAATTCCGCGATATGGCAAGGTGGTCGTTCACCCTGCGCGAATTCAATATAACTCACGCAATGATCGCCGTGCTGCAGATGATAAACGACGAAAGCTCCGAACGCCTTTTAAGGGAGCTTGTCGCAGATATCGACTCCCGCGATGCGGTCGTCAACGAAGCGCTCGGCGCGCTTAAGCGCATGGGCGCGGCAGAACCCTTCTTCGCGGTTTCGGAGGGACGCCTGCTTGAGGGGCGCGTAAACATAGTGGATCTTTCCGATATGAAGATCCCCAAGGGCTATCGCGATATCTTCCCGCGGTTCCACAGGAGCGCAAAGGAGCTCCTCAGCACGGAGGTGATCAGCGTCGCTTCCGGCATCGTGGAACGCTTCATAATGTGCTGCATCGGCAATTTCAAGCCGATCTCTCCGGATCAATCCGCCGCGCTTTCCGCAGCGGTGGAGTTCCTTGCCTGCGAGCGCTGCGGAATCATTGCAAGGGACGATATCTGCGAGCGCTACGGCATAACCGAAAAAAGGCTCTCAAACGCCGTAAACAGGCTGATAAAGACTTTCGTATTGAGCGGCTCCGAGGATCAGACCCCGCCGGAGCATGACGGAGGGGAAACGCTATGAGGTTTATTGCGACGTGCAAGCTCGGGCTCGAATCGGTCGTTGCCGACGAGCTTAGAGCGCTCGATATCGAGATCGAATCCGTAAACGACGCGCGCATAGTTTTTACGGGCGATCAATTCGCCATGGCGCGGGCATGCATATGGCTCCGCTCCGCGGAGCGCGTGCTGATGATAGTCGGCGAGTTTCACGCCGAGACTTTTGAAGAACTGTATTCGGGCGTCCGCGCTGTTGCGTGGAAGGATTATATCGGCAGGAACGACTTCATCCACGTCAACGGCAAATCCGCAAAGAGCAAGCTCTTTGCCGTTTCAGACTGCCAGCGCATATCCAAAAAGGCGATCGTCGATTCGCTTTTCGAGGCGTATCGCACGCACGATCTTCCCGAGAACGGCGATGAGATCATAATCGAGATAGGCCTTCTGCGGGACGAGGTCTCCGTCTGCCTCGACTGCTGCGGCGCAGGGCTTTCGAGAAGGGGCTACAGGACTTGGAACGTCGCCGCCCCCATAGCCGAAACTCTCGGCGCCGCCATCGTACGGCTGGCAAGATACAGGGGCGACGTCCCGTTGATCGATCCAATGTGCGGTTCCGGCACCATGCCGATAGAGGCCGCCATGATCGCAAGGAATATGGCGGTCGGCCTGAACCGCCCGTTCTCCGCGGAGAAATGGCGCTTCCTCGAAGGCCGTCCGTTTGAGCTCGCCCGCGAGCAGGCGCGTGATTCCGTGCTCGATATCGAACCAGATATAGTCGGCAGCGATATCGATCCGCACGCGATCGACGTATGCAAAAAGCATGCGAAAAAAGCCGGCGTCAATATCAGATGGATCGTTCGCCCGCTCTCCGGTTTTGAGACTTCATCCGAAGGCGGCATCATCGTCTGCAATCCCCCCTATGGCGAAAGACTCATGGAAAAGCGCGAGGCAGAGAGCCTCTATCGCGAGATGAGGAAGGTGTTCGATCCCTTCACCCATTGGGACAAAAACATCATAACCTCGCACAGGGATTTCGAGCGGATATACGGCAAAAAGGCCGACCGCAGGCGCAAACTGACCAACGGCGGAATGGTCTGCACGCTTTATCGCTATTTCGCGGAAGAAGGCTTTATCCGGAGCTGAACGAGTGCGTCAAAGCTTTCCGATGATCTCGGAGAGCTTTCTTTTTTGTTCGGCGTTCAGCATCGGCATTATGGCGTTCACGCCCTTTTTGACCGAATCCGGGTCGAATTTCCCCTCGTCTTTCTGCTTACCGGTAGCGTTCAAAAGCTCGCGCATAAGCTCGTTTTCGCTCATGCCGGAATACTTTTTCAACAGCTCATCCGATCCTGCCGATGCGTTATCCTCTTCCGCACGGTTCTTTTTCATGGTCTCCCTGAAGCTCTTCATAAGGCACCTCCAAAATGCTTTTTATTATCTATTCTATGCGCCGCGGGCACTTTACGGAAGTTCGGGGAATACTATTTATTGAACGGGAGGTGGAAATATGCAGCGCGTTCCTTCAAGAAGCATACCAAAGCATTATTCCGGCGTACGGGAGGAGAACGCTTCGCCGCTTCTGCTTCTCGCAAGAAGAATACGGGAGGAGCAGGGGCCGGAGCAGGTCAAGGCGTTTATCGGAGCCATGGCGCCTTTTGCCGCGCCGAACGAGCTTAAAAGGATCAGCGAGGGTTTCGGGATCGAATATGAAACCATCGATCGACCGCTTGCGCGCAGGCCCGAACAGCCTCAGCCCGCAAGGGACCCGAACGGCGGGCAGATGCAGATGCTCCAAACGCTGATACAGCTCTCGGGAGTAATGAGGAACGGCGGCGCGGATCCCGCAAAGCTGATAAGCTTATTGAGCGGAAGATAAGGTATAAAACCAAATATAATGGATCTTGGTTATGGACAAATCGGGTCGGATATGGTAGATTATTCGTATGAAAACGAAAAAAGTTACAACCATCGATACCGATTGGCGCGACGCGGTCCTCCGCGGTCTTGCCGAACAGCACCCCGACGCGAAGCCGGAGCTCGATTTCACTAACCCCTATGAACTGCTCGTTGCTACCATACTTTCCGCTCAATGCACGGACAAGCAGGTCAACAAGGTCACGCCCGCTCTGTTTAAGGCGTATCCGACCCCTTCGGATCTTGCCTCCGCGGAACCGGAAGAGATCGAGCCGTTCATCCATTCATGCGGATTCTATCATAATAAGGCAAAGAATCTCGTGCTTGCCTGCCGCGATATCAGGGACAGGTTCGGCGGCGAGGTGCCGGGCGAGCGGGAAGGACTGGAATCTCTTGCCGGCGTGGGCAGAAAGACCGCCAACGTCGTGCTGTCGAACGCCTTCGGGGTACCCGCGATCGCGGTCGATACGCACGTTTTCAGAGTGTCCAACCGTATAGGGCTTGCAAAAGCTTCTTCCGTTGAGGAGACCGAGCGTCAGCTTATGAAAAACATCCCCGAAGACAACTGGTCGATAGCGCATCATTGGCTCATATTCCACGGAAGGCGCGTATGCAAGGCTCAAAGGCCGCTTTGCGATAAATGCGGCATAGCCGATCTCTGCGCGGCAAACAAGCAAAAGACGGAGGAATAAAAAGGATACTGCCATGGATTTTGTAGATAAGATTCACATTTTCATAAAAGCCGGCGACGGCGGCGACGGATGCTCCAGCTTCCACCGCGAAAAATACGTCAACCGCGGCGGTCCCGACGGCGGCGACGGAGGCACGGGCGGCAGCGTCTGGTTCGTTGCGAACGAGAACGTCGGCACCCTTTTGGAGTTCCGCTTTTCCAAGCATTTCCGCGCCGAACGCGGCGAAAACGGCAGAGCCAAGATGCAGACGGGCAAAAACGGCAGGGATATCAGGATAGGCGTTCCCGTCGGCACCCGCGTGCGCGACGTTGAGACCGGCAGGATAATTGCCGATATCAGCGAGCCCGGCTATGAAAAATGCGTGCTTAAGGGCGGCAGGGGAGGAAAGGGCAACGCCCGTTTCGCCACGCCCACCAAGCAGGCGCCCAAATATGCTTCGCCGGGGCAGAAGCTTCGCGAATACGAGGTCGAGCTTGAACTGCTCACCGTGGCCGACGTTGGCCTTGTCGGCCTGCCGAACGTAGGTAAATCAACCATACTGTCCGTCGTTTCCGGCGCCCGTCCGAAGATCGCCAATTACCATTTCACCACGCTTACGCCTAATCTCGGCGTAGTAAAACGCTATGACGATACATTCGTCCTTGCGGATATCCCAGGTCTTATTGAGGGCGCGGCGGAGGGAGCCGGTCTTGGACGCAGCTTCCTCAGGCATATCGAGCGGACGAGGATGCTCGTTCACGTCATCGATATTTCGGGCAGCGAGGATCGCGATCCCATCGAGGATTATTACACGATCCGCTCGGAGCTTTACGATTACAGCCCCGCGCTGCACGCGCTACCGCAGTTTATCGCGGCAAACAAGATGGATATCCCCGGGGCGGAGGAGAATCTCGAACGCCTGAAAGCGGAGCTCGCAGAGGAGGATATCCCCGTTTTCCCGATCTCCGCCGCGGCCGGGCAGGGGCTTGAACCCCTTATCGATGCGCTCGTGCTTAAACTCAAAACGCTTCCCAAGACCCGCGCCTTCGAGGAGGAGGAACTCGTTCAGGAGACCGGGTATGAAAAGGGCTTCGAGATCACCGAGGAGGACGGGGTATTCGTCGTCACGGGAGGCACCGTCGATTACATACTCGATACCACCAACTCGGAAGACGAGGTATCGATGCGCAGGTTCCAGCAGCTTTTGGTCAAGGAGGGCATAGTCGAAGCGCTCCGCAAAAAAGGCGCGGCAGAGGGCTCGACCATACGCCTTGGCGACTGGGAATTCGATTTTGTTGAATGATCAATGGCGGCGCGTTCCTATGCGGACGCGCCCTTTATTCTTTTTACAGCCGCTTCGTAGAGGAATACCGCGGCGCCCAGGCTGATGGCGACGGAAGCGATCACGCGGTAGTACAGCGCGTATCCGGTAAACGGCGAAAGCAGCATAAGGCCTCCGCCGAGGGCGGCATATTTTAAAGCTCGTTCCTTCGTCAAAGCGAACATCGCAAGCGAGAAGGAGGGCTTTTTTGTTTGAGCGCCGTATTTGCTTCTCAGCGCCGCGCCTATCTCCGCCGCGCTTACCGCCGTCAGCTTCACGGGATCCTCGCCGAGCGCGGTAAAAGGATCGGTCAGCATTACTCCGTCAAAAAGGCGCAGCAGCTCCGCGGCCTTTTTCGTCGGCTCAGCGAACGTCACGATCTTCAGCGGAAGCGATTTGTTTTTTATAATGCGTCTTATATCGTCCGCGGTGACGCTGTCCGTGCCGCGGAAAACTGCGGCGTTACCGACCCGCTCTGCTCTGTCAAGGACCTCGTCCGGATCCTTCATCAGCTTGTTTCTTGCCGCAAGAGCGGCAGCCTCCCCGATAAGTCTGCTTCTGAACCGCATATAGCGTCTTTCCCGTATTGCAGATGCGAGCGCGGCTCCCGCTGCGAATATAAGCACGGAAACAAGCCTGGCTGCGGAGGCGCTTAAAAAATGCGGTCTCACCGCGATATAGAGCGCAAACAGGCATAAAAGCCCGAAGAATACCGCGTCGAAGCAGAAGGCGAGCAGGCTTTTTCCGCCCCGGAAGCTTCTTCTGATGATCCTTTCGGCGGCTTTTTCATATTGGTTTGAATCAAAGTCGTACATAATGTTTTTCTTTCCCATTTTTGATATAGCTATTCACAAATATGTAAAAATGTTGTATAATGCTTTATAATGAAGATAGGTATATTCGGTGGAAGCTATGACCCTGTGCATCTGGGTCACATATGGACGGCGCGTTCTGTCGTTGAAGAGCTTGGTCTTGACAAGCTCTATATGGTCGTTGCCGCAAATCCTCCGCATAAACCGGATAACGGCCGCCTGCCCGGTTCCGTGCGGTACAGGATGCTCGAATCCGCGCTTAAAAACGAGGCGAAGATATTCGCTTCCGACGTTGAACTCAAGCGCGAAGGCAAGAGCTACACCGTCGATACGGTCGAATACTATAAGAATCAATGCAGGGGCGCGGAGATATTCCTTATCGTCGGCGGCGATATGCTTGAAAACTTCCCTCTTTGGCGCGAGCCTGGCAGGATTCTTTCAATGGCAAAGCTCGTCGCCGTGACAAGGCCGGACGACGAGCGCAATATGCTTTCGATAGCGGAGGGCGTCGAGAGGGATTTTAACGGCAAAGTTATCCTTTCGAGCTTTACCGGGCCGATGATCTCATCCACCGAAGTCCGCAGGAGAATGAGCGAAGCGATACCTGTCGACACTATGGTAGCAAGGCCGACCGAGCTCTATATGTACGAGAACGCGCTCTATATGCCACCTGAAATAACCGATATCCGCGCAAGGCTTGCCGACCGTCTGAAAAGAAAACGCCTGAACCATACGATGCTCACGGCGTGCGAGGCGGTAAAGCTGGCGTACAGGTACGGCGTCGATACGAAAAAAGCCCGGCTTGCCGCGATACTTCACGATTGCATCAAGCTCCCCAATAAGGAGCTCATCGCCTTCTGCGACGAGAACCATTATGATATCAGCGATGAGGAGAGGGAGAATCCGTACCTCATCCATTCGCGCCTCGGCGCGGTGCTCGCCTGTGATGAATTCGGCGTGCGCGATCCGGAGGTGCTTATGGCGATACGCAGCCACACCCTCGGGCGGGTGGAAATGACCGAGCTTGAAAAGATCATTTACGTTGCCGATAAGATAGAGCCCTCGAGGGATTATGAAGGCATCGACATCATCCGCGAGACAGCCTATGAGGATATTGATAAGGCTATGCTGCTCGTTATGCAGCATTCGGTAGAGTACACCGCTTCCGCCGGGAGGACCATCAACCCTTCTACCAAGACGGTGATCGACCACCTCCGGGATATGATAAACACTAAAAGCTGAAAAGGAGAAACGCATGGAAAACGAGATCTTCCCCAATGAGATCGAGCTTCGCATAAGGAACGAGGAACGGGAGCAGGTTATGAAACTGCTGGGGATCCTCGACGACAAGAAGGCGCTCGATATCATCGCCATCGACGTAGCGGATAAGACCATCATAGCCGATTGGTTCGTCATCTGCAGCGGCGCTTCCGTGATACAGGTAAAAGCCATCTGCGACGAAGTTCTTGAAAAGTATGAGGAGATCGGCCTCAGGTTAAAGCGCAAGGAAGGCTATACCGAGGGCCGCTGGATCGTACTCGATTTCGGATACGTGCTGCTGCACATCTTCTATCCGGAAGAGAGGGAGTATTACAATATCGAAAGGCTTTGGACCGACGGCGCGACGGAAGTCGTGCGCTACCCGGAGAACTGACCGCTCCGGCAACCGTTGAGTCCCGTTTATTCGGCCCCTCATAAAGAGGGGCGGCAAGGGTGTTTTTATGGCATACAGCGCGCTTTACCGCAAATTCCGCCCGGAAAAATTCGGGCAGATCATAGGGCAGCCCCATATCACGACGATCCTTCTTAACCAGATAAGGACCGGCCGTGTTGCGCACGCATACCTTTTCTGCGGAAGCCGCGGAACGGGCAAGACCAGCACCGCAAGGATATTCGCCAAAGCGATCAACTGTCTTGATCCGCAGGACGGAGAGCCCTGCGGCAAATGCGAAGCCTGCCTTGCCGAGAACAACGTCGATATAATCGAGATGGACGCCGCGTCGAACTCCAGGGTGGAGGAGATGCGCGCGCTTATCGAGCGCGCGGAATTCGCGCCGCTCTATTTAAAAACCAAGGTCTATATCATCGACGAAGCGCACATGCTCACGAAGAACGCCTCCAATGCGCTTTTAAAAACATTGGAGGAGCCTCCCGCGCACGTCGTGTTCATTTTAGCCACAACGGAGCCGCAGATGCTTCCCGCCACCATCGTTTCAAGATGCCAGCGGTTTGAGTTCCACCGGCTCAAGGTCACCGAGATGGTGGACTCGATGAAGCGCTCGCTGGATTCCATCGGGGCCCATATCGAGGAGGAAGGGCTTATCGCGATCGCGAGAGCCGCGGAAGGCGGCATGCGCGACTGCCTCAGCATAGCGGATCAATGCCTCTCCTTCTGCGGCGGCGTCGTCACCGCGGACGACGTTATGAGCGTGCTCGGATCGGTCAATTCCGGGTTCTTGATAAAGGTCGCCGATGCCGTCATCGCATCCGACGCCGCGGCGCTTTTGCGCTGCGTCGGCGAAGTGGTCTCCGGCGGCCGCGATCTCGGCGTATTCGCGCTCGATCTCGCTTCTCATTTCAGGGCGCTGCTGCTTACTAAAATAATCGGCGACTGCCGCGATATCCTCGACTGCACAGGCGAGATGATGGAGGATTATAAAAAGCAGGCGGCGCGGATCTCCAAGGAAAGAGCCGAAAGGGCTGTCGAGGAGCTTTTAAAGCTCCAGCTCGATCTAAAGCTCGTGACTACCCCGCGCACCCTCGTCGAAAGCACCCTTTTAAGGATATGCCGCCCGGATGACAGCACTTCCCTTATAGCTATCGCCGACAGGGTAAACGAGCTTGAATCCTCTGTTAAAAACGCAGCAAGGGAAGCCGCGGAGGCCGCTTCAAAGGCCGCTTCGGCCGCGGCCGCTCAACCGCGGGAGCCTAAGCAAGCAGAGCCCGCTCCGTTAAAAACCGTTGCCGTTGAACCGGAAGAGGAGCAGGTCTTCGTTCCGGATGCAACTCCCGACGGGGACGAGCTTTACGGAAGGCTGTTAAAAGCGTTGGAGGATTCCGATCAGACATTGTTCTACGCGCTGCAGACTTCGCAGGCGCATTGGATCGAGGACGGTTCGCTCCATATCTGCTTTGACAGGCTCAGCGCCAACATGTTTGATTACGCCAACGAAGCATCCATGCGCCAGATAATAAAGGATACCGCCGCCCGCGCGATAGCTCCCTATACGGTCGAGCTGGAACAGAAGCGGACGGGCACTATAAAACAAAACACTATCAAAGAGCTGTTCGGCGTACCCATCGAGGTCGAATAACGCGGCTCTTGTCCGGAAAGGAAACATTGACTATGGCAAACATTCAGGCACCCAAGGGCACTAAGGACGTCACCCCGTTTGAGAGCCATAAATGGCATTATATCGAGAATACCATGCGCGAGATGTGCGCCCTTTACGGCGCGCGTGAGCTGCGCACCCCGATCATAGAGCATACCGAGCTGTTTTTAAGGGGAGTCGGCGACACCACCGATATCGTTCAGAAGGAGATGTACACCTTTGAGGATAAGGGCGGCCGCTCCATCACGCTAAAGCCCGAAGGCACCGCCGGTATGGTCCGCGCTTTCATCGAGAACAGGCTGTTCAACGAACCCATGCCCCAAAAGCTTTATTATCTCAATTCCCCGACTTTCCGTTACGAAAAGCCGCAGGCAGGCAGGCTCAGGGAGCATCATCAGTTCGGCATAGAGATCGTAGGAGCGTACGGCCCGGAAACGGATTCCGAGGTGATACTGCTCGCGCTGACCCTTTTCAAAAAGCTCGGCGTCAAGGATCTCATGCTCCATATCAACAGCATCGGCTGCCCCGAATGCCGCAAGGATTACAACAAGGCGCTGCGTGAATACCTCGCAGGGTACCTTGATCAGATGTGCGAGACCTGCCGTTCGCGCTTTGATAAAAACCCGATGAGGATAATCGACTGCAAGGAAGAGCGCTGCAGGCAGATAGTTAAAAACGCTCCCCGCACCATCGACTATCTCTGCGACGACTGCAAAAAGCATTTTGAGGGAGTCAAAGCCTGCCTCGACGCCGCCGGCGCGGAATACGTTATCGATCCCGATATCGTCCGCGGCCTGGATTATTACACCGGCACGGTTTTCGAGGTCATTTCAAACCGCATCGGCGCGCAGGGCGCCGTCTGCGCGGGAGGCCGCTATAACGGCCTAATAGAGGAGCTCGGCGGCGATAAGCTTCCCGCCGTTGGCTTTGGAATGGGTATGGAGCGTCTGCTTGCCGTTATGGAGGCAAACGGCGTGGATATCCCCAAGGATAAGGAGATAACCGTCTACTTCGCGGCAAACGGCGAAGCGCCCCGCATGAAGGCGTTCGCGCTTGCCCAGCAGCTTCGCGGAGAAGGCGTTTCGGCGGAGTTCGACCATATGGAAAGGAGCTTCAAGGCGCAGTTCAAATACGCCAACAAGCTCGGTGTAAAATACACCGCCGCCATAGGCGACGATGAGCTTGAAAAGGGCTTTGTCAAAGTTAAGCGGATGAGCGACGGAACCGAAACCGAGGTCGCCATCGATAAGCTCGCCGAATTCTTTAATGAATGAGCATGAATAATAAAAAGGGCTTCCGAAGGAGGCCCTTCGTAAGGAAGCATCTCCTTCCCGTTTGAATACGAGAAATATACGAGAAATTTGACCACGCCAGCCAGTAATGGTACAATTATTAGATAATCGGGTTTTGTGAGGAAATCAGGCAGAGGAATCTGTGTAAACGGAACCGAAGCAAATAACCATCTCGCGTTGCCGTCCTGCTTCGCAAGGGCGGACGCTTTTCCGGACAAAGGAGGAAAAAAGAAATGCCAGATGCAATCA
>JAEEGL012525259.1_pt1 | contig 19896 bp, 16 predicted proteins | sample 9134231 | NCBI WGS metagenome assembly JAEEGL01 (sample SAMN16246548, study PRJNA631951) | gut metagenome | biome: gut microbiome; feature: rumen; material: fiber-attached | host: Bos | place: Iran: Karaj | collected 2018-10 | reverse complement strand
TGACTTCCAAAGTCTTTTTGCCGTTGTTGATGTCGATCTGGACGGTGCCGGAGGGGGTCAGCTTGATCTTGATGAAAAGGAGGAGCGCCACCAGGATCAGGATCACGAGAACCATGATGGCCATTGCAGAAAGAATCGTACTACTCATAATCTTGTCTCCTTTCCTTTAGATTGAAATACCCATGAAGGCCATGAAGGCGATGCCCATCAGGCCGACTGTGATGAAGGTGATGCCGATGCCCTTGAGTGCCGGCGGAACATTGCTGTAGGAGAGTTTCTCGCGGATGGCCGCCAAGGCCACGATCGCCAGATACCAGCCGATACCGGAACCGAGCGCGTAGACGACAGACTCTCCGATGTTCGCAAACTCGCGCTGCTGCATGAAGAGCGAGGCGCCGAGGATGGCGCAGTTGACCGCGATCAGCGGCAGGAAAATGCCCAGCGAGGAGTAGAGGGCGGGGAGGAACTTCTCCACGACCATCTCTACGACCTGCACGATGGCAGCGATGACAGCGATGAAGAGGATGAAACTCAGGAAGCTCAGGTCCACGTTGGCGAACTGGGGACCCAGCCAGCTCAGCGCGCCGGGCTGGAGGACGAACTTGTTGAGCAAGTAGTTGACGGGCAGGGTGATCAGGAGCACGCTGATGACTGCGATGCCCAAGCCGTTGGCCGTCTTGACATTTTTGGATACTGCCAGGTATGAACACATACCGAGGAAGTATGCAAAAATCATATTGTCAACGAAGATTGACTTTACGAATAAGCTTAAATACTCCATGTTCGATATGCGTTAATTATTTCTCCTGGAGGTCTTTCTGGATGCTGCGCTGGACCCAGATGATGCAGCCGATAAGGATCAGCGCCATCGGAGGCAGGATCATCAGACCGTTATTGACGTAGCCAAGCTTGCTCAGGACCGGGATCCCGAAGAGGGTGCCCGAGCCGAGCAACTCGCGGAAGAAGGCGACGATGATCAGGATCAGACCGTAACCCACGCCGTTGGCGAGGCCGTCCAACAGGGACGGGATGGGCTTATTGCCGAGTGCGAATGCCTCGATGCGTCCCATCACGATACAGTTGGTGATGATCAGGCCGATATAGACCGACAACTGCTTGTCGATCGGGAAAGTGCCTTCAAAGGACTTGAGCAACTGGTCGACCAAGATGACCATCAAGGCCACGACGACGAGCTGGATGATGATACGGACCCGGTTGGGAATGGTTTTCCGCAACAGGGAACAGATCAGGCTGGAGAGCCCCGTTACGACAATGACGGAAAGCGCCATCACGAGGGCGCCCTTCATCTCGACGGTCACCGCGAGGGAAGAGCAGATACCGAGGACCAAGACCGTGATCGGATTGCCCTTGAAGATCGGATTCAGAATGGTTTCTTTCAATTTTTGACTCATGGCAACTCCTCCTTATTCTGCGGTTTGGTTTTCAGTTTCGGCAGTTTCTTCGGCCGCTGCTGCGGCTGCAGCTTCAGCCTCGGCAGCCTGGGCTTGGATCTTGCCCTGGAGGTAACCCTTGAAGGCAACCAGCCAGTTGTTGATGGCTTCGTCGAGGCCCTTGGAGGTCATCGTGGCGCCGGTGATAGCGTCGATGGCGTTCCGCTTGTCAGCAGGAGCGCCGCCCTTGACGATCTCGAAGGCCTTGGCATCTGCGAAGTCGACGGTCTTTCCTTTGAACTGGGCCCGGAAGGCAGGATCATCCTTGATCTTGCCGCCCAAGCCGGGCGTTTCGCTCTCGTGGTCGAAATAGGCGCCTTCCATGTTGTCGAGAGAAGCGTCGAAAGAGAGATAACCCCAGACGGGGCCCCACAGGCCGGCGCCATAGACTGGAATGACGGTGACGCCGTTGCTGAAGGTATAGACAGGAAGTTCGAAATCTTTGCCGCCCTTGATGTTGCGGTTCTGGACCTTCAGGTCAGAGACGGAGAAGATGTCTGCCTTGGCCTTGTCGAGGCTTTGTACCTGAGCGCCTTGGGCGTTGACGGTGAAGGCCTCGGCGAGGTTCTCCTTGTAGAAATCGATGGTCGCTGCATTGCCGATCTGCTGCCAGTGCTCCTTTGCGTCGAAGCCGGCGGCCGTGAGGATCTGGCTGATGGTCTCAGCCTTCTCGTTGGCTTCCTGCTTGGGCTTGAGGAACTGGGAGACAAGCGCCAGGATCGCAGCCACCAGGACACAGACCAGAGTCGTGTAGATGACGGTGTATGTATTGCTGTTGGTATTCATAGCGTACGATATTTATGCGATTCTGACTTTCTTGGCTTTCCGGGTGATATGGCGGTTCACCACGCACCAGTCGATGAGCGGAGCGAAGGTGTTGCCCAGCAGGATGGCGAGCATCATGCCTTCTGCATAGCCGGGGTTGAACAGACGCACGATCACGCAGATCGCGCCGACGAGGAAGCCGTAGATCCACTTGCCGGGTTCGGTCTGGGCCGAGGTGACGGGATCCGTGGCCATGAAGACGGTACCGAAGGCGAAGCCGCCCAGCACTAGCTGAGTAAGCGCCGGGACATCGGTGGCGCCGCAGACATTGCCGAGCCAGCCGACCAGCAGGGCGCCGGCGACGGTGGAGACCATGATCTTCCAACTGGCGACGCCGGTCCAGAGCAGGATGATGGCGCCAAGCAGGATGGCGATGACTGAAGTCTCACCGACGGAGCCGGGCACGGTGCCGATGAAGAAGTCCCAGAAGGAGGTGCCGTATTGGGTGCCGGCGTTGGTCAGGGCATCCATGCCGTCTCCAATGAAGGAGAGCGGCGTGGCACCGGTCGCGCCGTCGAGCAAGGTCTCACCCTTCTTGAGTGCGATCCAGCTGCCGGAACCGGACATGTGGTCCGGATAGGAGAAGAACAGGAACGCACGGGTCAGCAAGGCCGGATTCCAGATATTCATACCCGTACCGCCGAAGACCTCCTTGCCAAACAGGACCGCAAAGGCCACGGCGACGGCGAGCATCCACAGGGCGACGTCCACCGGAACAATGACCGGCATCAGCATTCCGCACATCAATTATCCTTCGTTGACCTCTTCGCCGCGAATCTGGGCGGAAGCAAACTCGATAAAGAGTCCGACGCCGTAGGCGATGATGTAGAGCGGAAGGACCTTGAGGAAGCCGAACCAGAAATTACCCAGGATGTCGAGCGGGGCGCCTGGCCCCTGGACAGCCAGAGCGTGCTGGTAACCCACGTTCCACATGCCGAAGAGTGCGGCCGGGATGACGGAGATCACCGCAATGATCATGATGCGCTTGAGATCGATCGAATCCCGGACGTGGGCACCCTTGAGGGATACAGTGCCGGGGACTTTCAGGAATGTCTCAAAAGCGTCGATCGTAGAGTGCAGGAAATAAAGCTTTCCGCCTTTTTCGAAAATCTTGTTCATACTTTTAAGCCATTTCTTTGATCATCAGGTCAATGCCGTTCTGGACGATGTCCTGGATGTAGTTCTTGGAAGGGTCGATGTATTCGCAGAGGGCGAGATCCTCGGGGAGGACCTCATAGATTCCGAACTGCTCCATCTTGTCGATGTCGCCGGCCAGGCAAGCCTTGATCAGGTAGAGTGGATAGATATCCATCGGGAGCACATTCGCGTAGTAGGCGTCTGACATGACAAAGGCGCGGGGGCCGCCGTGGAGGTTGGTATCCATGTCGTATTGCTTCTTGGGCAGCAGCCAGGAGAAGTACGAACGGGTCGAACTGAACTGGTTGAAACGGAAAGGTTTCGCCCAGCCGAAGAGCTCGGTGTCAGTGCCTTCCTTGAGCAGGGTGACCTGGTTGTCGAAGAAACCGAGCCGACCGTTCTCACCCACATTCCGTCCACTCAGGACGTCACCGCTGATGAAGCGGATGCCTTCCGCGGAAGCGCCGTACCAAGGCTGGAACAGCGTCATCGGAACGCCGGGCAGGGTCTGGGTGTAGGACGGATCCAGGGCCATCGGACCGCAGATTGCGACTTTACGGCTCAAGTCCACCTTTCCCTTGAGGAAGAGTTTCCCGATGGCAGCCGCCATCAACAGGGAAACCGTCCAGACCGTTTCCTCTTTCTGGATCGGGGCGATGTGGCTGATCTGTACGCCCACGTTGCCCGCCGGGTGCTTGCCGGAGAACGTGTGGAGGATGGCATTCTCCAGTTTGTGGAACGGGGTGCTCGAGTAGTTCTCGCTCTTGAGGGAGACATGCACGCCACCGTCCGTGAGCTTGGTCAGGGCGTTGACGCCGGCCTGTACCGCTGCGAATTCGTCACCGAGGACGAACTCCGTGTCGGCGGCGAGGGGGGCGGTGGAGAAGGCGGAGATGAAAATGGCTTTCGGCTTGAGCGCAGGATCCGCGAGGATGCCGTAGGGGCGCTGTACGATCGCTGCCCAAAGCCCGCTCTGGAGCAGGGCCGTGCGGACCTCTTCCGTCGTGAGGCTTTCCGGCCGCTTGCAACCGAAGTCGAGATACTCCGGCAGGGTGTCGGTCGCGATGCGTACTTCAAGCAACTTTCTCTTGTCTCCCCGGACGATCTCCTTCACCGTGCCGCTGACGGGCGCAGTGATGAGGATCTCGGGATGGTTCTTGTCCGCCAAGACGGGGGATCCTGCCAAAACACGGTCGCCCTCCTTGACCAGCAGCCTCGGGACGAGACCTTTGAAGTCGGAGGGCACCACCGCGATCGTGTCAGGAACAACCGTCTTGGAGACGACGGGCTTGGCGCTTCCCTTGATCGGGATGTTCAAACCCTTCTTCAGATCGATGTTGTTTGACATTATTGGATACATTTAAGGTAATTCTATTGAATTAATCATGCAAAGATACCCATTTTTTAGTAATTTCGCAGCGAATATGGAAAACAATGTAAGTACAATTTTGGAAGGATTGAACCCCGAGCAAAAAAAGGCGGTTCAGTGTGTGGAAGGACCGGTACTGATTGTAGCGGGGGCGGGATCCGGGAAGACCCGGGTCTTGACGAGCCGCATCGCCTACATCCTTGCGGGTGGGTGCGAGGCGTCTCGGATCCTGGCGCTGACTTTTACGAAGAAAGCCGCCACGGAGATGAAGGAACGGATCGCCCGGATGGTGGGCGAGCGCAAGGCGAGACACTTGCGGATGGGGACGTTCCATTCGGTCTTCGTCCGTTTCCTGCGGGAGTATGCCCGGGAGCTGGGCTATCCCGAAACCTTCACGATCTATGACCAAAGCGACTCGACCAGCGCCGTCAAAGCCTGTGTCAAGGAGCTCGGACTCGACGATAAAGTCTATAAAGCGAAAGACGTACTCTCTCGCATCTCGATGGCCAAAAACAACCTGGTCACCGCTGACGCGTACAGGAACAATCCCAATATCATCACTGCGGACACGCGCGCCAAGCGTCAGCGCCTCTGCGACGTGTATTCGCTTTACCAGCAGAAATGCCGGCAGGCAGGGGTGATGGATTTTGACGATATCCTGCTCAATATGAACATCTTGCTGCGGGACTTCCCGGCGGCGCTCGAGACCATTGCATCCCGGTTCTCCTACATTTTGGTTGATGAGTATCAGGATACCAATTACGCACAGTACCTGATCCTGGAAAAATTGGCCCAGGGCCATCGCAACCTCTGCGTAGTCGGAGATGATTCGCAGTCGATCTATGCCTTCCGCGGTGCCAAGATCGAGAATATCCTCAACTTCAAGAAAGACTATCCGGAGTGCAAGACCTTCCGGCTGGAGCAGAATTATCGCTCTACACAGACCATTGTCGACGCTGCCAATTCCTTGATCGCCCACAATGAAGGGCGCATTCCGAAGGAGTGCTTCTCCCGTGGGGAGTCGGGCGAGAAGATCCGGGTCATCCGAACCGGAAGTGAGCAGGAAGAATCGATGATGATCGCTTCGACGATCTTGGACCGGATGCGGGAGAAAAAGGCTAAGTATCAAGATTTTGCCGTACTCTATCGGACCAACTCCCAATCCCGGGCCATCGAGGAAGCACTTCGGCGCCGCAACTTGCCCTACCTGGTGTATTCGGGCAACGCCTTTTTTGACCGGGCCGAGGTCAAGGACATGATGGCCTATTTCAAACTGCTGGTCAATCCCAACGACGACGAGTCCTTCAAACGCGTGTTCAACAAGCCTGCACGGGGAATCGGCGATACATCGTTGAATGCCTTGTCGGCCGCTGCCCGGGCTCATGGTATCAGCCTTTTTCAGGCTGCCTTTGTCCCGGATTTGGATGCCTTTGGCTTGCGGAATGCGGCGGCAATTAAAATCCGCGCCTTTTGCGGCATGATCGGGAAGCTTTTTGAGCAGGCCGGAGCCACTGACGCCCACGAACTGGCGCTGCGGATCGCAGAGCAATCAGGCCTGTATGCTTTCTATAAGAGCGACACCACCATCGAGGGCCTATCCCGCTTCTCCAATGTGGAGGAGCTGATCAACAGCGTCAAAACCTTCGTCGAGGAGCGCCAGAATGAGATCCTGGCTGATCTTGAGGACGCCGGGGAGTCGGAGCAATTGCCGCTGGTCACCCTGGGAGATTACTTGGAAAATGTCTCCCTGCTCAGCACCGTAGACGCGACTGATGAAGAAGACGCCGGCAACCGCATCGCCTTGATGACCGCCCATTCGGCCAAGGGCTTGGAGTTCCCGTATGTCTTTATCACGGGCTTGGAGGAGAACCTGTTCCCTTCTGGCAACATGCTCTCATCCAAGGCGGATATCGAGGAGGAACGGCGGCTTTTCTATGTCGCTCTGACGCGGGCGATGCACGAAGTGATCCTTACGTACGCGGACACGCGGATGCGCAATGGATCGCATGAGTCCAACTCCCCGAGCCGCTTCCTGCGGGAGATCGATGCCCGCTATCTGATCAATCCTCCGGGGGAGGATGAAGACGAAGAGGAGGATGGCTTCGGCTCTTTCGGAGGCTTCGGAACTCGTTTCGGTGCCTTCACTTCCCGTACCTATGGCAAGATGCAGGACTTCGGTCGCGGCGGTTACCGCCAGAGTGCTTCCGGGGCTCCGCGTTCTTTCGGCCGCACGCAGGACGAGCGATTTGGCCGTCGCGAAAGCAAATCGGCTGCCACCGTTTCATCGGGCCCTGTTTTTGCAGGGAAAGCGGCCGTCCTGAACCGTCCGCTTCCGCCTAAGATTCCGGACGCGGAGTTCGTTCCCGTTCCGATGTCCGCGATCAAGGTGGGCCAGCGCGTCGAGCACAACCGTTTCGGCGGGGGACTGGTAGAGGAAATCACCGGCACGATACCTGAACTGAAAGCTCGGATCAACTTCGATAACTATGGCGAGAAGGTGATCCTGTTGAAATATGCTAAATTGAGATTTGAAACCCAATAATCATTTTTATGAAACGTTACTTTTTATGGATGATGGCAGTACTTGCGCTGGTCAGCGCCGGGTCCTGCTCCAAGTATGAGACGGTCAAGAATGATCCGCTCAAAACCAAAATTTACACCCTCGACAACGGGCTGAAAGTGTTCATGTCCGTCAACAAAGAGGAACCTCGCATTCAGACCTATATCGCGGTCAAGGTGGGCGCCAAGAATGACCCTTCGGAGACCACGGGCCTGGCTCACTATTTCGAGCATCTGATGTTCAAGGGCACGACGCATTTCGGAACGTCCGACTATGAGGCTGAGAAGCCGCTCCTGGACGAGATCGAAGCTCTGTTCGAGACCTATCGCAAGACGACGGATCCGGCGGAGCGCGAGGCGCTTTACCACCGCATCGACTCGATCAGTTACGAGGCCTCCAAACTCGCAATCCCCAACGAGTATGACAAACTGATGGCCATGATCGGCGCCGAAGGTACCAACGCCTGGACCTCCCACGACGAGACGGTATATACCGAGGATATTCCCTCAAACCAGATCGACAACTGGGCCCGCATCCAGGCTGATCGTTTCCGCAACGGCGTCATCCGCGGCTTCCATACCGAGCTGGAGACCATCTATGAGGAGAAGAACATGTCCCTGACCCAGGATAATCGCAAGATGTGGGAAGCCCTGGACCAGGCCCTGTTCCCGCACCACCCTTATGGTGCCCAGACGGTCCTCGGTACGCAAGAGCATCTGAAGAACCCTTCGATCACCAATGTGAAGAAGTACCACGACACCTATTATGTGCCGAATAACATCGCCATCTGCGTGGCGGGTGATTTCAACCCGAAGGAAATGGTCGCGGCGATTGAGAAGTACTTTGGCGACTGGGAGCCGAACCCTTCTGTCCCTACGCTTCAGTTTGAAAAAGAGGCACCCATCACGGCTCCGATTGTCAAGGAAGTGTACGGCCTCGAGGCTGAGCAGATCGTGATTGGCTGGCCGCTGCCCGGCGCGTCAGACCTGAAGAATACTGCTGTCGCTGAGATCGCGGGCTCCGTTCTCAGCAATGGTACCGCGGGCCTGATCGACCTGGACCTGAACCAGCAGCAGAAGGTGCTCGGTGCTTTTGCCGGCATGCAGACCCAGCCGGATTACAGTTCATTCCTGGCGATGGCTCGCCCGAAGGAGGGCCAGACCCTCGAAGAGGTGCGTGACCTCTTGTTGGCTGAGGCTGCCAAGCTGCGCAGCGGCGATTTCGATGAGAACTTGATCGCAGCGACGATCAACAACCTGCGCCTGGATAAAATGCAGCAGTTGGAGCACAACACCTCTCGTGCTGTCGCTTACGTGGATGCTTTCATCAACGGCGTTGCTTGGAAGGATGCCGCCTTGGAGCTGGATCGCTATGCCGCCGTCACCAAAGATGACATTGTCGCTTGGGCGAACGAGTTCCTCCCGGAGAATGGCTATGCCGTAGTGTACAAACGTCAGGGCGTGGATGACAGCGTCCAGAAGATCGCTGCTCCGAAGATCACCCCGATCGTGATGAACCGTGACAAGCAGAGCGAGTTCCTGACCGAGATCCAAGGCACGACGGTCAAGCCGATCGAGCCGGTGTTTGTCGATTTTGCCAAGGATATGTCTCAGTTTGAGGTCGCTCCGGGTATTGAGGCGCTCTACAAGAAGAATGAGTTGAATGATATCTTTACCCTGCGTTTCGAGATCAAGACCGGCAGCGAAGAAGACCCGGCACTGGGCTTTGCCGCCGATTATCTCCAGTATCTGGGAACGGCCGATATGACCGCCGAGCAGATCGCATCCCGCATGTACGAACTGGCTTGCACCTATAGCTTCAACTGCGGTCCGAACCGTACCATCATCAACCTTTCCGGCCTGAACGAAAATATGCCGGAAGCCCTTCGCCTGTTGGAAGACGTGATGGTAAACGCCGTGCCGGATGAGGCTATCCTGCAGAACCTCAAGATGGACATGATGAAGTCCCGGATGGATGCCAAGCAGAACCAGCGTTCCTGCTTCAGCGCACTCCAGCGCTATATCATGTATGGTCCGGATTATATCAAGAAGATTACGCTCCCGAACGAAGTGATGCTGTCCCTGACTTCAGAGGATCTGCTCGGCAAGGTCAAGGAACTCTTCGGCTTTGAGCACCGGGTGCTTTATTACGGTCCTTCCACCGAGTCCGCACTGAAAGAGACGCTTCGCGCCAACCACCTGATCGGCACGGATCTGAAACCCCTCGAGGATGTCTATCCGGCCCGTCTGCTCACCAACGAGGACAAAGTCGTCCTGGCTCAGTATGACGCCAAGCAGCTCTATTATCTCCAGTATTCCGACCGTGGAGAAGCCTTTGATCCTTCGGCCAATCCGGATATCGCCCTTTACAACGAATATTTCGGCGGCGGCATGAACTCGATCGTATTCCAGGAGATGCGTGAGGCGCGTGGCCTGGCCTATTCCGCTTCCGCTTACCTCTCGACGCCGTCCTACAAGTCGGACACCTATCCGTTCATTGCTTTCATCGCAACGCAGAACGACAAGATGCAGAAGGCCGTTGAGGCTTTCGACGATATCATTGAGAACATGCCCGAGTCTGAGGCAGCCTTCTCCGTGGCGAAGGATGGCATCATTTCCCGTCTGCGTACGGCCCGTACCACCGGGTTCAGCGTCCTGAGCGCTTTTGAGAACTGTGAGCGCCTTGGGCTCGATCGCCCGCTGGATAAGGAGCTCTTTGAGAAGGTCCAGGATATGACGTTGCAGGATGTCAAGGCTACCCAGGAGAAGTGGGTGAAGGGTCGTGACTATACCTATGCGATCTTGGGTGACTTGAAGGATATCGACACGAAGTATCTGAGTACGCTCGGTCCGGTCCAGGTCGTTTCCCAGGAGGAGCTCTTCGGTTTCTGATCTGACCTCATCCGCGATTAAGCGATCCGGCACCCTATTTCAGGCAGCAAATGTTTTGCCCCTTCGGGGAAAACTGCCTGAAATAGGGTGCCGGCCCGCTTACTCCAAGCGGAAGTCCGTGAGGTTCTGGACCCCTGGGAGACCATAATATGCCTCCACGATATCGCCCTGCAAAAAGACCATCCGGCCCAGATTCTCCGGATTATCCACCAGATTGAGCGCATCCCGGATATCTCCCTTCTGCAGCTGAACAGACAAACAGGCATCCCGATCTTTTGTCCCTGCCCGCGCTGCGATCACGAGGTTGGTGCGAGAGGTAAACGGAACCTTGAAAGAGGCTTTCGAGGAACTGAGATCGCCGCCTACGATATAGCCGTACACCCAGACATCTTCTGCACCCAGGTTGTCCTTGGCCTCTGCGACACTCATGGCCCCGTCGGAGCTCTTTCCCTTGCCGGGATCGCCTCCGATCGTATAGTTCTCCGTGCGCCAGTTGAGGGTCGTATCGACTTTGATGGAAATCCCGCTTGCGCTGCTGCCGGCAGCCGAAGCGGCAACTCCGATCTCCAACGTCAGCATATCTCTGGCAGCCAAGTCGCGGGTGAGCAAGGTTTTGTCGGTCCCACCGTCGCTCAGGACCAGGGATACCTTGCCCGGCGGGAAGTAGGCAAAGCGCTTCTCCGCAAATCCATACACGAGCTTGCCGGACTCTGCTTTCAGGTGCATCGTACCGTTGGGATAGACATTGGGGAAGTTGGACGCGATCTTGAGCCGGATGCCGGCGTTGAGCTGGCGGCAGACCAATTGGACCCGGCTGGTTTGGCCGCTTTTGACGGTGACTTGTTGACTGTCGCCATACTGAGGTACGGAGAACGCAGGAGCTTTGAATTCGCAGGAGATAGCAGAGACCGTATAGGTGCCGGCCGCCGCTAAGATGGTCTGCGGAGCAGAGCCGTACGGGCCGTCGTACAGGGAAGATCCATTGGCCGCCGTCACCTTGAGCGTGAAGCGGTTAGAGTCTGGGACGCTGCTGGAAGTTGCGCGCGTCTGCGTAAAATAATCTTCGATGAAAGCCACCTCGATCCGCCCGTCTTCGGACGGAGCGAGAAAGGCATCGCAGGCTTGGATAAAAAAGAGGAGGGCAGTGGCGGGAAGCCAGATCGACAGCCGCGCCAAGAGGTTGAAATTTTTCATGTCCGTTATCTTTACAAGGTTTGTAAAGCAAAACTAGGACAATCTCCGGGAAAGCCCGTGCAAAAACTTACATTTATCCGTTTGGCGTTTTCTTTAAGGACGGCAGGGGTATAATTCACGAGCCGGATGCATCACTGCGCCCGGCTCGCTACTTAACCTAAACTTAAACTATGAAAAACTTCAAGGGCAAAGATGAAATTTAATTTCAAAAAAAACAAATATTTTTTTGAGAAATGTCAAATATAATTCAATTACTTGCCGATATGTCGTATAATTATCCCGAAATTGTATATTATTCGCGTTTCGAATCATATTCCTGATCCCACTGCCGATAGTACTCCAATTTCTCATCCTCAAACAGGGACAATTGCCAGACTCCTTCGTGCGTCAGCTTCGATACGCCGAGCCCGACTTGGCGCAGGGGAGTCTTCCCGTCCCAAATCTCGGGGATCATCTTCCGGGCTGCGTTAAGGATCAGCGCCGTGATATCCGTCGGCTGGTCCAGTTGGCACTGTTTGGACCGGACCGAGAAGTCCCGGTACTTGACAAAGACGGAGACCCCCCGGGCCCGGAACCGATCCCGTCGAATCCGGTGCGCAACGATACAAGCCACGTTGAAGAGCGCCCGGTCCAGTTCTTTCGGATCGCTGATGTCTTTCGGAAAAGTCCTTTCAGCGCTGCAGCTCTTGGCTTCATACTCCTCCGTATCGACGGGGGAATTGTCGATGCCGTTCGCGCTTTCATGGAGCATCTGGGCCCCTTTTTGCCCGACCAGGTTTTTCAGCGTGAGCAGGCCGGTATGGGCGAGATCGCCGATGGTATTGATCCCATTGGCTGCGAGCCGTGCCTCTGTCTTCTTGCCTACCCAGAGCAGGCTTCGGACCGGCAGGGGCCACATCTTTTCCGGCACTTCCTCGATCCAGAGCGTATGGACACGATCCGGCTTCTCAAAGTCAGAGGCCATCTTGGCCAACAGCTTGTTGGAACCGACGCCGACATTGACCGTGAAGCCCAGCGAATTGCGGATTTCGTCTTTCAGCGCAGTAGCGACTGTTACCGGATCCCGACCTTGCAAGGCATCGCTCATGTCCAGGAAGCATTCATCGATGGAGAACTGCTGCAGCACGGGGGAGCAGGCGCGGCAGATGGCGATGAAGCGCTCAGAACATTCGTGATACCACGCCCAGTCGCCACGCACCAACACCAGGTCCGGACATTTGCGCAAGGCCATCGATACCGGTTCAGCCGTATTGATGCCGAAAGCCTTGGCGGGGATGGACTTGGCCGTGATAATGCTGCGTCGGTCGTTCGGATCACCCGAGACGGCGGAGGGGATCAGCCGGATATCCTCTTTGCCTTCGGCAATCAGCTTGACGGCGCTCCAGGAAAGAAAGGCGCTGTTGACGTCGATATGGAAAATGACTCTTTTCACACTTGCTTGCCGAAGATACGGATTTTCTACGTAAATTAGCGGAAACAAGCAGATCCCATGAAGAAAATCTTTGCTGCCCTGATTATGCTGGCGTTCTCCTGCCAGTGGATGGGCGCCCAGCCGCCGCGCGTCCCGGAGTATGTGACCTTTGCCGGCGAAACGATCCGTTTCGACCGCTCTGACCTGTATGAACGGATGGACCGCGAACTGATGACATTCACGTACATGCACACGACTTCGATGTTGATGCTCAAGCGCTCGGACCGCATCTTCAAGCAAGTGGTGCCGATTCTGCGGCGTTATGGCGTCCCCGAAGATCTGAAGTACCTGATGGTGATCGAGAGCAACCTGGATCCGCAGGCGGTGTCTCCTGCCGGCGCAGCGGGGCTTTGGCAGTTCATGTCTTCAGCGGGCAAGGAGTTCGGATTGGAAGTCAATGCCAACGTGGATGAGCGTTATAATATTGAGAAAGCGACGATCGCCGCTTGCCGTTATCTCAAACGCTCGTATGCGCGTTTCGGCGACTGGCTCAGCGTGGCCGCCAGCTACAATGCCGGCCCGGCTGCAATCGCTTCCCGGATGGAGACTCAAAAAGAGAAACGGGCCATCGATCTATGGCTGCTCAATGAGACTTCCCGCTACATGTTCCGCATGCTGGCGGCGAAGATGATGTTCGAGGACCCTGCTTCTTTCGGCTTTAACGTACCGGAGGAAGACCGTTATCCGGCCATCGGGGTCAAAGAAGTCGTCGATGTGAGTGATCCCATCCCGGATCTGGTGGAGTTTGCAAAGGAGCATGGGGTGAGTTTCGCGCAGTTGAAACGGGCCAATCTTTGGTTGCGGGAGTCTAAACTCAATAACACCTCGCATCGCTCCTACGAGATCATCATTCCGAAGGAGCCTGGCCGGCCTTAAATCAGCAGATGCCGGTAAGTGCCAGTGGCCTGTTCTTTTTTGCCTGCATTCCCCGAAGGGTTCTTTCCAGCAGGCAAAAAAGAACAGGCCACTGGCGCACATGCCGCTAGCGGCTGAAGGTTTCGAGGGACCGCCGCTCTGTCTCAGACAAGTAATCCTCATAACCCGTCAACGCTGCAAAAGGCGAAAACTGCGCTGCACGGTCCTGTAACGGCATCCGAGGATGCCGCGTCGGACTCGGATGCTCCCGCCCGATGATATCGTTGTAATTATCTTTCCGATCTTCCATATCTTCTATGCCTTGTGACCGCCGATCTGGCGATTGCGTTCGATGGTTGTCGCTCCCTCCTCGAAATCCATTCCCTTGAGGATCGCATTTTTGCCGAAACGACGACGGATCTCCAGGATGGCCTCCTGCCGTCTGCGCTCGCGGCCATCCTCCTCCAGCTCCTCCTCAAACAGATCCAACTGCCGGTTCGTTACCTCGTCTTCCCGGACGACATGGGCGGCCGTGACTCCGACATGGCGGACCAAGAGGCTCGGGTCCACGATGCGGTCGAAAAGACCGGCGACGGCTTCGGTGATTTGGCGGGTGGACGAGGTCGGACGAACGAGGTTGACGGAGCCATGGGCTGGTTTCGGGACAGACCGCCCGTACCAGTCGTTGGCGACTGTGCCATTGTAGTTCTTTCTTAGCTCCAGACTGGAGCTGTCGTAGCCGATGCTGAGCACGATCTGGTCGGTCAGGAGGCGCTTCTCCACCAGGTCCAGCACCAACTGGTCGGTCATCTCGAGGACGATGATACGCGTTTCCTCAAAGCTATAGGGACGCTGCAGGACCTGGCCGCTGCCCAGGCTGTTGGACGAGGGCTTATAGGCTTTGATGGCAGCCATGGTGCACGGCTCCCAGCCCCAGGCATGGTCGATCAGGAGTTCGGCATTGATGCCGAAGGTTTTGTATAACCAAGCCTCCCAGGAGGGCTCTAAAGATGCACGGGCCAAGCGCCCCATCGTGTCGAGACCGACCGCCTCGAGCCGGGCGGCGATCCCACGTCCGACCCGCCAGAAATCCCGCAGGGGACGGTGGTTCCAGAGCAGGCGTCGGTAGCTTTGCTCGTCCAGTTCAGCGATCCGAACACCGTCACTGTCGGCTTCCTGGTGCTTGGCTTCGATGTCCATCGCAACCTTGGCCAGATACAGGTTGGTGCCGATCCCGGCCGTGGCTGTGATGCCGGTCGCTTTCAGCACGTCGCGGATCATGCGCAGGGCCAGTTCATGTGCAGAGCAGCGGTAGAGGCGCAGATACTCCGTCGCATCGATGAAGACCTCATCCACGGAATAGACGTGGATGTCTTCGGGTGATACATATTTTAAATAGATGCCATAGATATGGCTGCTGACCTTCATGTATTCGGCCATCCTCGGCGTGGCGACGAGGTAGTCGAGGGCCAGGGAAGGGTTGGTGCGTACTTCCGGATCGGAATGGGACGAGCCGGTCAGCCGCCGCCCCGGTGCCGCCCGCCGCCGCTCTTCATTGATCTGCCGCACTCGCTGCACCACTTCGAAGAGCCGCGCCCGTCCTCCGATGCCATACGCCTTCAGCGAAGGCGATACCGCCAGGCAGATCGTTTTGTCCGTCCGGCTGGCATCCGCGACCACCAAGTGCGTGGTCAGCGGGTCCAAGCCCAGCGCCGCGCACTCCACCGAAGCATAAAACGACTTCAGGTCGATCGCTATGTATTTCCTCTGCTCCATCTCCTTCACAAAAATACACATTTCTCCGAAATGCCGAAGACGTTTGTTTAGCCGGCGGCCTGTGCAATTGCGAAAGCGTAAGTTTTGCCCTCCGGGAATGCTTTCGCAATTGCGCAGGCCGCTGGGATGTGACATTTTGTCAGTATAAATGCTTGATTGTCAGTAATTTAGTGACAAAATGACAGAAAAATGACGATTTCAGACAATGGCCCCGGATTTGCCATTATCTACAGCGAACCCGCCACGATGACGGGCCTCAAATGAAACAAAACTTAAAAGTATAGGAGACTAAAATTATGGTACCTGTTCATTATTCCCACAGACGCAACCAAGACTGGCTGCCCAGCATTTTCAACGAATTCTTCGACGATGACCTCTGGAGAGTAACCCCTGCCAAGCAGTTCGCTTCCCCTGCCGTCAACATCGTTGAAAACGAGAAAGACTATCAAGTCGAGATCGCTGCCCCCGGCATGACCAAGAATGATTTCAAGGTCCGCGTCGAGAACGACAACGAACTGGTGATTTCCCTCGAGAAGAAAGAGGAGCACAAGGAGGATAAGAAAAAGAATTATCTCCGCCGCGAGTTCTCTTACGCTTCTTACAATCAGACCTTTATCATTCCGGAGGAGGTTGAGGTGGAGCATATCGCTGCCGCGATGAATGATGGCGTGTTAACGATTACGCTTCCGAAGAAGGAAGAGGTGACTCGGACGCCGGTCAGCCGGCAGATTGAGATCGGTTAAGGCTCTTTACTTGGGCCTGTAAGCCAGTGGCCTGTTCATTTTTGCCTGCATTCCCCGAAGGGTTCTAACTGGCAGGCGAAAATGAACAGGCCACTGGCTTTACTCGTACGAGCCGGGTTAACTATTCTGAAAAACGACAGCCGGAAAGGATACTGCCATCGTTTTTGAGGATTGAACACTACAGGTACCTGGCGAAGAGCTCGGCGATGCGGTCACCGCGGTCCAAGACGCCGTTGACGAGGAGGACGGAGGTCAGCGTTGCGCTGACGCAGAGTTTGCCGTCACTCTTGCGGTAGATGTCCTGGTCAAAAATGAAGCGCACGCCTTCGCGCCGGACATTGAAGCAGGAGAGGAAAGCTTCTTGGCCTCGCAGGGGAGTCCTATACTTGATCGTCACTTCGGAGACGACCATGTCCAGTCCCTCTTCATGCCATTTCTGGAACGAGAAACCTTCCGACTGCAGCCACTTGTGCCGCGTTGCTTCGAGATAGTGCTGGTAGTTCGCGTTATTGACGATGCCCTGGATGTCGCACTCATAGTCGCGCGTCTCCATCTCCAGGGTGTATAGATATTTTTTCATCAATAGTTCGCCTCGTGCACCTCAAAGTAAGCCTGGGGATGTGCGCACACCGGGCAGATCTCCGGCGCTTTCGTACCCACAACGATGTGGCCGCAGTTGCGGCATTCCCACACCTTCACTTCGCTCTTGGCAAAGACGGATGCGGTCTCCACATTCTTCAGCAGGGCGCGATAGCGCTCCTCATGCTGCTTCTCAATTGCAGCCACGCCACGGAACTTTGCCGCCAGTTCCGGGAACCCCTCTTCCTCGGCCGTCTTGGCGAAGCCCTCATACATGTCGGTCCATTCGTAATTTTCGCCTTCGGCTGCGGCCGCCAGATTCTGCGCCGTGTCGCCGATGCCGTTCAGCTCCTTGAACCAGAGTTTGGCATGCTCTTTCTCATTGTCCGCCGTCTTCAGGAACAGGGCCGCGATCTGCTCGAAGCCTTCCTTCTTCGCTTTGGAGGCGAAATAGGTGTATTTGTTGCGAGCCTGCGACTCACCGGCGAATGCCGCTTCCAGGTTTTTCTCGGTCTGGGTACCTGCATACTTGTTGCTCATATCTTTTTGTGTTACAGATTGTTTTGCAAGATAAGGATTATTTCCTGATTTCAAACTTATCCACCGTTTTTCCATCCATCCCGATGACTTCAATCTTCAGGCTGTGGCCATCGACAACCGCCTTCAGGACCGTGTCGTTGGAGTTGACGATGATCGGGAAGGAAGCGCTTTCGCCGGCTTTCTTGTGGACGTAGCGATGCAGGTGTCCGCACAGCATGATGTCCGCACCCGCTTGTTCCAGAATGGGGATGAACTTTTCAGCGACCTCGGCGTCTCCGTGCCAGCCGCCGAAAGGGGGCATGTGGCAGGTAATGATCTTAAAGGGAGCCGTACGGAACTCCTCTGAATTTACGATTTCCTTCAGCCAGGCGGCCTGCTCGTCACGGTAGTCGTCATACATCGTCAGTCCGTAATACTCCAGATCCGAATCGGGCTTGTCCTCACCCGAGTCGAGCGCCACAAAGCATACAGGCCCCTGCCGGTACAGGTAGTAAAGATGCTCTGAGAGGGGAGAGAAGTATTGCGGGAACGCCCAGGCACTGCGGCCGCGCGTCTCATGATTGCCCCGGGTGTAGTACATCGGCGTCTCTTTGGCGAAGAGATCAACCGCGGCGTCCATGAAACCCTCGAAGACCTGTTCCTCGCTCTCAAAGACGGACACCATATCTCCGACGAAGAGGACCATGTCCGTCTGTTCCAGATCCGTATACCCCATCAGCTGTTGCAGTTTCGGGACATTGCCGTGGATGTCGTTGACCATGGTGAAGCGCACGCTGGATGCCTTCTGGTCCAAAGTCCTGAACTTCAGGGGAGTTTGCCGATAGACATCCGTCGCTGCCGTGTGGCCATAGGCCACATAATTGCCCTTGTGTTCAGTGACTTCCTTGGCATAGACCCGGTAACGGTAGGTCGTGCCAGGCTGCAGGCCGCGGATTCGGACAGCATGGATGCGCGTTTCATTTTTGATCCCGTTGGCGCAGTCGAAGTACTGCGGCCGTTCCTTGACATAGAAATGAGTCCCGTCGTCCGGAGCCAGCTCCACCCAGCCCAGCGAAACCGAATCAGAGACCCATACGAAGGTCGCCTCCGTGCCGGTGACATTTTGGAGATAAGGGCCATGGATGATCTTGATGGCGTGGAGATGGACGGATGCCAGCAAGATGGTGGCTAGGAGCAAGATAAATCTTTTCATCGTTCGAGCGTTTTCGAACGATAAAGATAATAATTTCTGACGAAAAACGGCCTAATTGGCCCGCCCTTTCCGAGAAGCCGGGAATTGCCGGAGCATTTCTTCTACGGAGATATCCTCTTCGGGAGGGCCCAGAATCTCGTCGATCAGGTCGTAAGCCTCGTCGTTGAGATCGAATAGCTGGAGCAGCTGCTGTTTGTTGGCACCGTCGGGCATCGCCGCGACGTCCGTATCATCCGGCAAAGCATTATCGATGTCCGTCACCTCCTGCTCGATCCCCAGGACCGTATCCTCCACCTGCGTGAGGATCTCCCGGATGCGCTTGAGGTCCGTGATCATCTTTTGTACGCGCTTGATATCTTTCGTGTACTTCATTCTGCGTTCTCTTTTTGCTGGGATGCCCGCTGCACCTTGGCGGCCTGTTTCTTCCATTTCTCCCGGGCCAGTTGCTGCATGTCCACGACGGCGTCACGCTCGTCCACGATCTCGTCGCCCAGGATGGTCTCGATCACGTCCTCCATCGTCAGGATGCCCTGGAAGGAGCCGTATTCGTTGATGATGATGGCGATCTGCTCTTTCTTTTCAAGCATCCCGTTCCAGACGTCCACGATCGGCGTTTCCTCCGGGAAACTCTCTACCTCGCGGCGTATGTCCCGCAGGCGGGCGTCGAAGCGGTCTTCCGCCATCAGTTGCAGCGCATCCACGCGCAGGATGTAGCCCGTGATATACTCGTCATTGTCGGCATACACCGGGATCCGGCTATGGTGGTAGAAACGGCGGTCCTTATAGAAGGCCTTGATCGTCATCGACTCGGGGGCGATCGCCGCCACGACACGCGGGGTCATGGCATCGCAGGCCGTGACCTCGTCAATATTGATCAGGTTTTGGATAATCTCATTCTCGTCCTCGTCCAGTTCGCCGGACTCCTCCGCGACATCGGCCATGGCACCTACTTCCTCACGGGAAATGGCGGTCTCGGAGGCTTTGGGCGTGATCCATTTCTGGAGTTTTTCCACGCACCACACGACGGGGAAGAGTACCACGATCAGCAAGCGGATCGCCTTGGCGGTAAAGCCCATCAACGATTTCCAGTAGCTGGTCCCGATGGTCTTGGGAATGATCTCAGAGAAGATCAGGATCAAAAGGGTCATCACGGCGCTGACCAGGCCGAACCACTGCGAACCGAAGATCAGGGTCGCCTGTTTACCTACCCCCGCCGCACCGATGGTATTGGCGATGGTATTGAGCGCCAGGATGGCCGCGATCGGGCGGGACGAATCCAACTTATACTGCTTCATCAGCTTGGCGGGCTTATA
>JAEEGL011687350.1_pt1 | contig 19896 bp, 12 predicted proteins | sample 9134231 | NCBI WGS metagenome assembly JAEEGL01 (sample SAMN16246548, study PRJNA631951) | gut metagenome | biome: gut microbiome; feature: rumen; material: fiber-attached | host: Bos | place: Iran: Karaj | collected 2018-10 | reverse complement strand
CAGAGGCTGGGGCCGTCCATGGAAGCGGTACTTAACTATGCATTGGATGACGGTATAGAAAAAGGGATCTTTTCCGAAAGTGATGACGGAAAGGTGAGTATGGGAAATAATCTATGAATGAGATGATACTGGAGATATCCGCATTTGGTGTAGCTTTATTCTGTTTCGTGGATTGTCTGAAAAACAGAAAAGAGCTTTATCTGCCATTGCCAAAGGGATTGATAGATAAGCTGAAAGACCAGCATTTTATCTATCTGTCTCTTTTGGTAACGCTTATGCTTTCCTCTGTATCTTCCGTGCTCGAAGTGGGCATGGAAAAATACTTTGCGTTTAAGAGTATTTTGATAATGGATCTTCTTAACGAGATCTATTTCGTTTTTCATACTCTGCTTTCACTGATGTTCACACTGTATATCATCAGTATGACTAAGGCACTGAAAAAAAAGGGTAAAAAGTTCTTTTATTTCTTTACCCTGCCGGTGATCGTTGCCGAGCTTCTGGTTATCACCAATCCTTTCACAAGACTCTTATTCTATATAGACGAAAACATGCAATATAACAGGGGCAGCTTCATGTGGGTGCTTTATGCCGTGGCTGTCTTTTACGTGCTGTACGGTATAGGCTTTTTCTTAAAGAACATGAGCAGCATATCGAAGCTCGATCGTACATCCACGTTCATACTGATGTCCATAGCCGTTCTGGGTATAGCCATACAATGCTTCTTTGCGATAACCGTAGAACTTTTCTTCGAAGCCATAGGCTTCCTTGGATTCATGCTTCTTTTAGAGGTAAGGGAGGGGGTAGAGCGTCTTGGTAAAAATCCAAGGATGAACAAATCCTTTATCATAGTGATAGCACTCATTTTCCTTACCGTGATCGCAATGAACATAAACCTTATCTACCATGCCGGTACCGATCAGGGCGGCAGGATAGGTGAGACCCAGATCAACAACTTAAAGGGTGAACTGCAGCAGACAATCTCGGATTCGGAAAGCCACCTGCTGCGTTATTCCATCGGACTCGAACAGCTGATAAATGAAGAAGCGTCCCTTGAAGATATAGAAACATATATCAGGGATCAGAAGAAGAATTATGCCGATATGAGCTCCGGAGCCTGCTTTAACGTATATGCCGCAGCTCCGGAATGGACCATCATTCCTGATTTTGATATGCCTGAAGAGTATCATGCAGTGGAAAGAGTATGGTATACCGGTGCAAAGAAAAGTCCCGGAAAGGTATATATTTCCGAACCGTACATAGATGCGGATACGGGTATGCTCTGCTATACCTTTTCCAATATCCTTTCTGACAGCAAAACCGTTGTTGCCATGGATTACACTCTGGGAAGGGTTCAGGATATAGTGTCCAGGATGGCAGGTGACGAAGAACAGTTTGCAATGATAGTTACCGAAAACGGTATGATAGTGGGATGTTCGGAAGATATTTATCAGGGCGCTGTGCTCTCGGAAGTATTGCCTAAATATACGGACATATTTGAAAGGGTCAAGGCGTCTAATGAACACAGGAGCTTTAATACAAAGATAGACGGCAGCCGCAAGATAGTATTCGGCAGCGGGACCAGCAACGGCTGGAGACTGATACTTGTAGTCGATCATTCGGCTTTCTTCGCCGAGATGGTCAACCGCATGATAATGCTGGGTGCTGTGGATCTGCTGATGGTGGCTGTGATAATAGTATTCTATATGGTGAGTATCAATAACCAGCAGAGAGCGGAAGATACCCTTGCGGCGACCAAGAGTTTTATAGCGTCCCTTTCGGAAGATCTGCGCGATCCCTTAAACCAGATAATGCGTATCAGTGATTCATACAGCATGCAGAGTGAACAGGAGGGAGCGTTCAGGGAGATAAGTTCGGCCGGTGTAAGGCTCAAAGAGAAGCTGGACAATCTGTTTTCGTATTCGAGCATACTGCGATCGGATGATGAAACAGAGGATACGGTCAATAAGAAAAAGCATATAAAAGGAACAGCATCCAGCAGGTTTATCAGAAACGCCGTGACCGGAATACTGATAGTGGCGATGTTTCTGGGACTGGCAATGTTTAGTGCGACCACATCCAGATGGGGTGCTGCGCGCATAAGCAGGGAAGCTGACAGATATAATAATGAAGTGACGTTATGGATGCAGCAGAAGCAGAGCATACTTAGGATGTTTGCCGATGTGATAGCTGCGGATCCAAAGATACTTGATGATTATGATGCGGCTGTAGCCTGGCTTGATGAAGTTGCAAAGAATTACAGTGAAATGACTTTTGCGTATATGGCCAATCCTTATAATACGGAACATGCGATCATAATGAACAACGGCTGGGTTCCGGACAGCGATTATAAGGTTGAGGAGAGACAGTGGTATATCGATACGGAGCGCTCCGGCGACGGTTACAGTATTTCCGCACCGTATTTTGATGCCCAGACCGGATTATACTGCATAACGTTTTCAAGGATAGTGTATTCCTCTGACGGAGAGTTTCTTGGCATATTTGCTATCGACTGTCTGCTGGATAAGCTGATCGACGTGCTGGATGACAGCTATAGCGGCAACAGCTATGCATTTATGGTAGACCAGGACGGTATCATAATAAACCATCCCGATAAGCAGTATGAGATAAGTACCACAAGAGCTGTCAATATAGAAGATACACAGTATGCCGATGTTTATCATAAAGGCGATGTTTTCTGGATGAAGGATTACGACGGACGTGCTGTAACCTGCTGTGCCCAAAAGAGTAAGCTTTCGGGCTTTACCGTCATAGTGGTACAGAACTGGTGGAGTATATACGGCACGCTTATCATAGTGGGTCTGGTATTCCTTCTTCTGATCACGGGATCCATCCTGGCGGTCCTGACTTTGATCAACAGGTTTGCCCACTGGCAGGAGGAGACCAATGAAAAGCTGGTAAAGGCTGCCGACACTGCGGTTGCAGCAGAGAAAGCCAAATCCCGCTTCCTGGCGCAGATGTCCCATGAAATACGTACACCTATCAATGCCGTACTGGGTATGAACGAGATGATACTGCGTGAATCCGATGATGAGTCGATAAGGGATTATGCGGGAAATATCCGCTCGGCAGGCAGAAATCTGCTGGGGCTTATCAACACCATACTTGACTTCTCAAAGATAGAGGAAGGCAAGATGGAGATAATACCGGTCAGATATGATACTGCATCGATGATCAGTACTATCATAAATTCCGTATCACAAAGGGCAGAGGATAAGGGATTGTTATTTGAAGCTCATATAGACAGTGATCTGCCGGTCACCCTGTTCGGTGATGATATGAGGGTGACCCAGGTAGCGGTCAACCTGCTTACAAATGCAGTCAAGTATACAAGGGAAGGCAGGGTTGATCTTTATATAAGCGGAGAGAGAGACACGGAAGGTTCGCTCAGCTTAAGGATGAGTGTTAAGGATACCGGCATAGGTATAAAGGAAGAGGATATAGGCCGGCTGTTTGAATCCTTTACCAGACTTGAGGAAAAACGAAACAGGAGCATTGAGGGTACCGGACTGGGTATGGCCATCGTCAACAGGCTGCTTAAGATGATGGATTCAACTCTTGAAGTGGAGAGTGAATACGGAAAAGGCTCGACGTTTTCATTTACCGTAAAACAGAATATCGTGGATGCGGCTCCGATAGGTGACTACGAGATAAAAGCAAAAGAGGCAAAAGATAAGGAAGACGATGATAAGTATGTTTATGCGCCCGATGCACGTCTTCTGGCTGTTGATGATAATGATATGAACCTTAAAGTCATCACCAATCTGTTAAAGCTAAACGGCATCGTACCGGACAGGGCAGCTTCGGGAGCTGCAGCGCTTGATAAGCTTAAGGATAATAAGTACGATATCGTACTGCTGGATCATATGATGCCGCAGATGGATGGTATAGAAACACTGCAGCGGGCGAAAGAAGGCGGACTGATACAGAGCGGCTGTGCGGTGATCGCTCTTACGGCCAATGCCGTGGTGGGTGCCAGGGAGAAATATCTGGAGGCAGGCTTTGATGATTACCTGTCCAAGCCTGTGGAAGTACCGGCGCTTGAGAGCATACTTAAAAAATATCTTGCAAAGGATAAGTGGTCAGTACGCAGCAGATCGGATAAGGCGGGCAGCAGCATTAAAGACAGCGGTAAAGCCGCTTCGGTATCAGCTGAAAAAACCGGTCTTGATACAGAGGAGGGGCTTAAGTACTGCGCCGGTGATGAGGCCTTCTATCACGAGCTTTTAAGGGATTATCTGGATTCTTATCCGGAAAGATCATCGGAGCTTTCCGGGGCGCTTACAGATTCCGATATGCATACATACGCCATAAAGGTGCATGCACTGAAGAGTGTTTCACGTACTATAGGAGCGACACAGCTTTCGGAAATGGCGGCCGATCTTGAAAGATACGCAAAGGAAGGCGATATGGATAAGGTTAATGAGTATCATCCGCAATTCATAGAAGAATTAAAGCGGATCGTAGCACTGATAGAAGGCATGGATCTGTCACAGGACGGAGCGTCTGCAGAAGATGATGATGACGCGGATGTGATAGAGTTTTTCCCGAATGGTGAAGGGAACGAATAGGGAAGATGGGACTAAGCCTGAAAAAGACCCGGCCGCATGACCGGGTCTTTAAGTTTATCCTATTATAAGAAGCGCAAGGTATTGGGCTACCCTTGAGAGGGCAAAGACCGCGATGAGTGTCACAAGGCTCATTGCCCAGTATTGCAAGCCGTTATACTTAAAGCCTTTCCAGCATTTATATATCCTTACCAGTGCCAGTATGTAAAAGGCGAAGAATGGGATCATGACAAGGGCCAGCAGCTTATAGGAAAGCAGCATGAAGATAAAGAAGCCCAGCATAGTTCCTGCCCAGAGCTTCATAAGAGAGTCCTTGGGATGTTTTTCGTTTACTTCCAGCGTCCTCTCGGAAACCTCATCCACATACATGTATATTTTTTTGAAATTGAAAGTAAAATTGAACTCGAAATCCTTAAGAGCCTTAACTTCGAAATCGCTGTCGTCTCCCCAATTACCCATCTTAAACCCCTTCTTTACCGTAAGATCATCACGGTCTGCGATATGTGCTGTCCTGCAGACCCGCAGAGTATTATATAACAAAAAAATGCCGTGTACAAGCGCAGTATGCAACATACGAACATACATTTGCCCGCTGTATTGATAGGTTGACAAATAGCACTAAAAAAGGCACAATATATAGTGGTTGAAAACTCGTGACAGGTATTATTTTGGAGGAATACGATATGGATTATCAGGCTATCGCGGACAGCTATGAACAGATAGCAGCGGTTGTTTCCGTGGATATGAATCCGGGAGATACTTATGGTACCATAAGGATAGTTGCGGGAAATGATCTGTATAAAGAAGCCGTGAGCGAAAGGGGTAAGGAATTCGTTCCCGGTATGTTATATACCGATGCGATGGACAGGGACTTAAACTTTGAGAGTCTCTGCTTAAGATGTATAGTAGAGAAAAAACCTATACACAGCTATGTTAATGCGCCTGTGTTTGAGGCATGGCTCTCACTTTTTTATCTGCCTCTCAGATCCGATACCGAGGGGATAAGTTATTGCCTGTTTTCCTATGATATGGACTTTAGCGTGGATCCGGCCAAGCTTGCGGATACATCTGCGGAATCTGCGGAACAGGTACTCAAAACCTGTATCCTGCTGCGTGAATCGGGTGATTTCAATGAATCCATGGATTCCATTACAGAAGATATCCGCGAGATCTGCGATGCTGATTACAGCTGTATACTGCTCACGGATTTTGCTAAGCGTGAGTGCTCAGTACAGAGTGAGGCTATACGCGGCGGCAGCGGCATGCTGCCTATGGAGACATATCTGGATAATGAGTTTTTCGGCATTGTAGAGACATGGATGGATACTTTGGCCGGCAGCAACTGTGTGGCTGTCAGCAATGTTACCGACTGGCAGGCTCTCAGGGAAGTTAATCCTGCCTGGGCGGATTCGCTTGATGCTGCGGGAGCCAAAAGCGTGATACTCTATCCGCTCAAATCAAATGAAGATGTTATAGGCTTTTTCTGGGCGATAAATTTTGATACGGAAAGAACCCTTGCCATTAAGGAGATCTTAGAGGCTACGACCTTCCTCCTTTCTGCGGAGATAGCAAACAGACAGATGTTTGATAAGATGGAGCAGATGAGCCGTACGGATCTTTTGACGGGTGTTTACAACCGTAACGCTATGAACAACCGTATCGATTCCTATACTACTTGTTCGGAAGAACCCTTTGGTGTTATATTCGCCGATCTTAACTGCCTCAAATATACGAATGATACTTCAGGACATGCCAGAGGTGATGAACTCTTAAAGAGTGCGGCAGAGATACTTAAGGATATTTTTGACGGTTACGAAGTATACCGTGCCGGCGGCGATGAGTTCATGGTATTTGCGCCGGGGATCAATGAATACGAATTCTATACACGTATGAATTCGCTTAAGGTACTGGCAGACAGTGTGGTCGACTTTACTCATGTATGCTTTGCCGTGGGAGGCTGTTACTGCGAAGAAGGTGCCGATGTACGTGATGCACTGCATGAAGCAGATAAGAAAATGTATAAGGATAAGGAGCGCTTCTACGAAAAACATCCGGAGATATTACGGCGTGTCTGACCGGTTAAGATGTTGAAGTTACAGAGTTATGAATAAACGTTCGCAGCCTATATTTCTGGTGCTTCTGTTCCTTTCCGGAGCGGTCTTCATATATTTATGGCTGGCCCGCTTCGGAAATACGCCGCAGGTATTTACGGATGTGGTAGAGGAACTCACCTCGGCGGAAGGAAGCAATAAATCGGCGGAGCAGGATATGGTATATCTTCTGTCCATCCTGGGAACATCCGCTGTCTTTTTATTTTACCTGATTTACAATAAAAAAGCACAGACCTTTGTAAAAAGCGAAGCCGGCAGATCCATGAACATCTGCGGCCTTATCCTGCTGACGGCTATGGGAGCGGAGTATCTGATATATTCAGAAGTCAATGCTATGCTCTTTGCACTGACCATGCTGTGGATACTGCTTACTATCAGTGCTTCCTCATATGCATTTTCGGCAATGATATCGTATGTCCTGACACTGTATGCTTTATGCGGTATATACAGGTTTTGTGTATTTGCCGGAACGGATAAGGATACGTCTCTGGGAGAGCTTATCGTGGTATCCTTTATCGTCACCATGATGCTCCTGATATGTTCGCACAGGGCAAAAAAAGATCTGTTCCTTACATTCATACCTGCAATACAGATGTTTATCCCATTAAGTCTCCTGGTATTTTTAAGCTCGACCTACAGATACGGTGAGGAAATTATAACGCCCGATATACCTAAAAGGATCGCGCTTCCTGTATGGTGTGTGCTTATCTTCTTTCTGATACTTGCGGCGCTTAAGATCAAAAAGAGCGGCGAAAAGAATGCAGGTGCGGATGAGCTCATTTCTTTCGGGACGCTTTGCTGTATCATGAATTTTAACGGATACAGCGGCTGCGGGCAGATCATATCCGCAGATCTGCATCACCCCTTCGAAAACATCATCGCTTTCTCTCAGATATTTGAGCTGGGGCAGAAGCCCTTTTCGGAATTCATACCGGTATCGGGGCTGTATTCCGTTATACAGGGTGCGTTCCTTGCTGTGTTCGGAAAGGGATATTATGCATACTATAATGTCACCGAGAATCTTTTCTATCTGGCGGTAGCAGCGCTTCTGGTATTTTTTGCGACAAGGCAGCTTAAAGGAAGCAGGGTGCTTTTGATAGTACTTTTGTTTCCGCTGCTGCGTTATAACCGTATCGCGCTGATCCTGCCGGTGATGCTGCTTTTATCATGGCCGGAGCTCATTAAAAAGAAAGGTCTTTGGATCAGGGCGTGGTTCATATCGAGCTTTATCCAGGGGCTTTATTATCCGCTCTTTGGAGCGGCGGTATGCATAGCTTTCATGCCCATGCTTCTGTGGCAGATAATAAGCTATGCAAAGAGCAGTCTGAAAAAAGACATCAAAACGCCTGCATTCTGGCTGGGCTGGGCGCTGTGTATACTGCCGGTAGTACTTTGCATACCGCTGCTCTTGGGTACGCTCAAACATATGCTGGCGATGAGCTCCCAGACTGTTTTTGCAGACGGGCTCTCACGCTTCGGGCAGGGTGTGCCGGATCAGTTCTTTGCAGGTATCGCATCCGACGGACTGAGGATACTGCTTTATGATCTGTTCAGTTTTCTGATCCCGGTGGCCGTGATATGGGTGTCTGCGATCATGAGCATGAAGACCGGCGGTGTAAGGATAGAAGGTAAAAAGTTAAGGATAGCCGATCCGGAGGCGGCCGCTTTATGCATAAGCATGGGTATTGCCATGCTTATAGCTTTCAGTTACACTTTTGTACGTATGGATGTATATGACATCTATGCCCGCAGTGCGGGGATGATATTTGCCTGCGCGGTGATGTTTATCATCTTAAGTGCCAGATATTGCGGTAATTCACTGATGCGCAGCATCCTCAGCGCGTTTGCGGTATTTCTGGTAGTTGCGGTCACGGGTGAGAGCCTAAGCGGAATAGACGGTGCACAGAAGCTTTCTGCGGCCTATACGGTACCGGAGGGGTATACGGGAGTTTCCGATGAAACCATACCACGGCTGGGAGCGGTCTTTATCCGCGGTGATGTTTATGATAAACTTCTGTCCAGGCGTGAAAAGGATATCGCCCTTAAGGCTGATGAGAGCTATCTGGGACTTGGAGACTTCGGATACTATTATCTTTATGATATAAAAGGCGGATCGGTCATGGAAGCCATGACGATAAGAGGATTCAATGCCGCGAAGGAAACAGTGGATATACTCCGTTCGCAGCATACGGTTGTTTCCGGGATCGATTCTTTTGCTTATTATTATCTGTATCACTGGCTGATGACTTCCGGTGAATACAGCTGGTCGGTACAAAGCAGAAAGTTCTATCCCAATACAGGCAGCTCAGAGGATGCATATACTGCCAATAAAGCTGCGGCTATCGCGCCGGAGTGGAGAGAGCTGGGGCTTACGCCGTCTTCCTGGGGGCTTTCGATGGACAGCTTAAACGCCCTGTTTACGCTGATGCCCGGCGGCAGTGCGGAAAATGCCGGATCGGCTGTGTCGGTAAAGATCCCGGGCGAGTCACAGGATGCGGATTTTCTGTATATAGATTTTGACAACAGTGACGGAACATACGAGAATATCCTTATCGATCATATCTTTGATGCGGTGCAGGAGGATGATTCACCCTTTGCCACTGCTTTGATGAAGAGGGATCATAATCCGGGAAAGACCATATTGCTGACCTGGGAGGATGATGCGGGAGAGATACACGGAATGAACTGCTCATTTGGGCAGGGAAAACTGCTGATACCCCTGGGCAGCGGAGCCGGATGGCTGCTCAATTCCCACGCAGAGATAAATATAAGCGCACAGTATTACGGGGAGCAGACAGCGCTTCCGGCTGTTAATGAATACAGATTATATAAGCTCAGGGAGGTAGAGTGATGAAGGATAAGATCCTTTTATTTATACCGATGTATAACTGCGAAAAACAGATCACGAGGGTTCTGGACCAGTTTACCGACGAGGTCTGCGAATACATACAGGAAGTGATAATACTTAACAACCGCAGTACGGATGACGGGGAGCAGGCTGTTATATCCTACCTTGACAGTCATGAGATACATACGGATGTAAAGCTGCTGAGGAATAACGAGAACTATGGTCTGGGAGGATCACAGAAGCTGGCTTTTGACCGTGCGGTAAAGCAGGGCTTTGATTATGTGATAATGCTGCATGGTGATGACCAGGGCAGTATCACGGACCTGATACCGTATTTAAGACGCGGCATACACAGAAAGTATGATTGTCTTTTGGGGGCGCGTTTTATGAACGGATCGCGCCTTGAAGGATACTCCTTATTCCGCAGCTTCGGAAATGTGGTATATAACATACTCTTTTCGCTGGGAACGGGACGCAGGGTGCTGGATCTGGGTTCGGGACTCAATATGTACAGCACCGCGATGCTTAAGGACCGATTTTATCTTAAGTATAAGGATAACCTCATGTTTAATTACTGTATGATACTGGGATCGGCTTATTACGGTCACAATATACGCTTCTTCCCCATATGCTGGAGAGAGGACGACCAGGTATCAAATGTGAAGATGATGAACCAGGCACTCACGGTACTTAAAATGCTTGGATCGTATATCATAGATAAAAAAAGATTTATAGAAGCCGAACACCGCGATAAAGAAGTGGATGAGTATTCGGCAGAGGTGATAGCAGAGGATCTGTACAGGGAATGAAAAAGCGCAGGACAGCGGTATACAATCTGATCAATCTGGCAGTGCTGTTTATATCCGCAGCTTTGTTCGTGTACGGATATGTATTGCCGGGCAAGCTTACAGAGCTGATGGATATGGAAGTCATACCGGTAGTGATCCTTACGGTCGTGATAGTGCATGCACTTAAAGTATGCCGTCTGTATCTGGCGCTGTACGGATCGGACATCGGCAGCAGCGTATGCATGAAGCTTTATTGCAAGGTGACGCCGGTTAGCGTGGTGCTTCCGTGGAAGCTGGGAGAGTTTTTCCGCATGTACTGTCTGGGAAATGAGCTTGGCAGTATTTTAAAGGGTGTGGTGATCATATTGCTCGACCGCTTCTTTGATACCATGGCTTTGGTTACGATGATGCTCATACTATGGGTCATGAGCGGCGGGATACTGCCTGTCCTGGTATATGGTTTTCTGATCTTCCTGGCCCTGGTGGTAATGATATATCTGGCTTTTCCCGGGATGTACGGGGTATGGAAAGATTACCTGCTTTCTTCAAAAGCAACGGCGCATAAGCTTTCGCTGCTCAAGATCCTGGATGCGGCCAATCGCATTTACAGTGAGATACGCACTGTGCTGAGAGGACGCGGAAGTCTTTTGTATATACTTTCAATGCTGGCCTGGGGGGCAGAGATCGGAAGTCTTTATCTGCTGCACGGACCGGATGAGGCGCCCGCCGATGTGGTATCGCGTTATCTGTCTGCAGCATTGGGAATAGGTACTTCGCCGGAGCTTAAACGTTTTGTGGTATTTACCATTCTGCTGCTCATATTTGCATACGCCTGCATCAAGCTGGCGGAAACCCTTATGGGAAAAAGGAGTAAGAAATGAAAGTTACGCTTGTGTTTGATGATACCGCAAAGAAAAGCGAGGTCATATCGGATATCATCGGTGATAAGGGCTTTGCGGACGTGGTCGTTAAAAAGCGCCGTCTGGAAGAATATTATCGTGATGAACTGAAAAAAGAATTCCCGGATCTGTCGTGGCAGAAGCTGCATTCGATCTTTGAATTTGCCGATCTGGCGGAAGAACCGGAATACCGGGTGTCGGGTGATATGAAGATACTACACTGCTTTTCGGATTTCCTCATAACCGACGGAGAGAGCGCAAGACTGACTTTTAAGAAGCTTAACTATATAGATAAACCCTATGCGGTAATGGCCGATAACAAGGCTGTTGCGGCAATGTTTCCTTCGGCAGAGAGCTATCTTTCTTTTTGCAGGGAGATAAGCTCCGGAAAGAAGCCCAGGGAGCTTATACGTGAGTTTAAGGACCGCTGCGAGATAGAAGGCCTGGTGGATATAGGAAAGATAGGTAATTTTATCCAGTGTGTTACGGGTAATTTTGATTCGCGTTATTTTAATTCATTAAAAGGCAATGAATATACGATAGTCAAAAGCTCAAAGAATAAAGAAAAGATACATGCGGAGTATCAGTTATATCATCTTCTTCCCGAAGATATGAGGTACTGGTTCGTTATGTCTTTTGATTATAAGGAGAGTGCGGACGAAGCAAGCTATACAATGGAGCGTCTGCATATGACGGACCTTGCCATTAAATGGGTTCACGGTTCCATGGATGAAGCGGAATTTGAAGAACTGATGGATAAGTATTTTTATTTCTTCTCCTGCCGTCATGAAAAGAAATGCAGTGCGGAAGAATACAGGGCTGTTTCGGAGGTGCTGTATTCGGATAAGGTTAAAGACAGGATAGAAAAGCTTAAGGCGCATAAGGATTATAAAAAGATCGAGAGACTTTTATCGGCCACAGGCGCTGATGATGTTGATACGCTTGCAGGGCGGTATTTTACCCTCAAAGAAAAAATAGAGAAAAAAAATAAATATCCGCTTAAGCTGGTGATCAGTCATGGCGATCCCTGCTTTGCAAATGCTTTATACAATAAGTCCACCAAGACGCTTAAGTTCATCGATCCGAGAGGTGCGGTCACGGAAGATGAGCTGTGGAGTAATCCGTATTATGATGTGGCCAAACTCAGCCACTCGGTATGCGGAAGCTATGATTTCTTTAATAATGCGCTGTTTGACATACATATGAGCGAGGATTTTACGCCGGATCTGGAGATAGCGTTTGATAATACCCCCTATGTGGAGATATTTAAGAGAAGGCTGCAGCAGAGCGGCTTTGACTGGCTGAGTGTGCGTATATATGAGGCTTCATTATTCCTTTCGATGCTGCCTCTGCATATGGATAATCCGCTCAAAGTACTGGGCTTTATACTGAATGTTAAAAAGATACTTAAGGAGATAGAAAATGATGTTTGAGGATTATTCCTTCGTATTTGATATAGACGGGACGATATGTCCCATTAAATCTAAAGACGAGCGCTATGAGGATCTGGTGCCATATCCCGAGATAGTGGAAAAGATCCGTTATTACAAGGATAACGGGGCAAAGATAATCCTCTATACTTCCCGTAATATGAACAGCTATAACGGGAATCTGGGACTTATCAACAAGTACACGGCAGCAGTGCTTTCCGAGTGGCTTAAGAAATGGGATATCCCTTACGATGAGATAGTATACGGAAAAGTGTGGCCCGGAAAGAAAGGCTTTTATGTCGATGACCGCACCGTACGTCCCGATGAATTCTTAAATAAAACCCCGGAAGAACTTGAGGAGATCTGTGCAAACTCCCGCTGCAAAGATAATTAAAAGTCTTCCCCGTGAGAGCGTATGAGCGGAGCGGGGGCTTCTGAAGGAGAAAATATGGAAACAAAACTTGATATAGTCATAACCATGGGCGGCCTGGGCTCCCGTTTCAGGGAGGCCGGCTATACCGTCCCCAAATACATGATAGAAGCCAAAGGAAAGACATTGTTTGAGTGGTCACTGATAAGCCTTGAAGGCTATCGTGACAGCGCAGATCGTTTTATCTTCCTTGCCATGCAGGATGAAACTGCAGATGTGGAACAGTTTATCCGCAGTAAGTGTGAACTGTTAAACATCAGGGATCCCAAGGTGATCATATTAGATCACCTTACCGACGGTCAGGCTACCACCGCCATGCTGGCGGAAAAATACTGGGATCCTTCACATGCACTGCTCATATACAACATAGATACTTATGTCGAGCCCATGTGCATGAACAGCGCAGAGCTTAAGGGAGACGGTTTTATTCCCTGCTTTAAAGCACAGGGGGATCACTGGAGTTTTGTCCGCCTTGATGATAAGGGCAGAGTCGCAGAGATAAAGGAAAAGCAGAGGATATCCGATCACTGTACGCTGGGAGCTTATTATTTCAAGAGCTGCGCTTTATATAAAGAGCTTTACGACGAATATTATAAAGAAAGCGGCCATAGTGTAAACGGAGAAAAATACGTTGCGCCTTTATATGATTTCCTTTTATCAAAGGGCGGCGAGATCTATATTTCGGATGTGCCGCCTGCGCAGGTGCATGTTCTGGGAACACCGAAGGAGCTGGAGGCATTTTTAAAGGAAGATGAAGTCTGAAAAGAAGAAGATACAATTAAGGGATGTGATGCCATGGCTGTTTTTTATCGCAATGGCAGGAGGCTGGGTATTATTCTATCTGTTAAGGGTTGAGAGACTGCTGGATGCGGATATGTCCAGCGAGATGGTCCTTTCTGATATACTTGCAAAAGAACACGGTATCATCACAAAGAGCTGGAAGTATTCGACAGAGATACGCGTATTGAACAATCAGATATTCTTCAGTTTCTTTCTGATGCTGACTAAAAGCTACCGGCTCTCACGCCTTCTTTCGGGTCTGGCGCTGTTTGCGGTATACGGAGCGAGCTTTTATTACTTATGCGTACAGGCGGGAGTAAAGAAGTATTTCCCTTATGCGGGGGCATTATTGTTTCTGCCGTTCTCTGCCGATTATGCATACATAATCTTATACGGACTTTATTATATCCCTCATGTGGCTATCAGCTTTACCACACTTGCTCTTATAATTCATATATCAAAGACAGGGAAGAAAAGCAAAGCTTATATACTGACTGCGCTGCTATTGCTTCTTTGCATTGCCGCAGGACTGGGCGGTCCCAGACAGATCATCATCTGTTTCCTTCCGCTGCTTTTATTATGTATATGGCAGAGCATCGTGCAGGGAAAGCTTGTCTATCCGGGAGCTCTTATATCATTTGCCGGAGGCGCGATCGGATTTGCCATAAACAAATTCGTTCTCTCAAAAAGCTATCATTTTAACAGCTGGGATAATATAAACTTCACGGATTTTTCTTTCGAAAAAGCACAGACACTGATAATGGGTATCATGCATGAATACGGCTATACGCAGGAGGGGGTATTCTCTGCGGCGCTCATAAAGAATGCGGCGGCATTTGCGATAGCGGGAGGTATCATACTTTATTTTGTGAGTCTGTCCCATCGTAAGGAAAAAGATGTAAAAGAGATATTTGTAGCAGGTGCTGCCGTTATGATAACAGCGGTATATTTTTTGCTTTACCTGTTTACGGATATGTATTATGAAGACCGATACGCGCTTCCGGTGATCGTATTCGCAGCGCCGCTGGCGGCATTTGCGCTTAAGTATGCTTTGGACGGTCAAAAAAAGTTTAAGGTATTCAGTACTTCCGTTATCCCGGTAGCGGTATGTGCGGCAGTGCTGATAGCAGGCTGCGGCAGATATCCGGGGCTGTGGCGTACAGATCTGACCACCCCGCTTAAGCAGCTGTCGGATTCACTGGTATCGCAGGGATATCAGTACGGCTATGCTTCCTACTGGAACGGAAATATCATGACGGAGCTTTCGGAAGGCCGTTTTGAAATGTTTAACTGGGATGATTATGTGGACGGTAAGGTTGATGTTGAGGAGCTTTATGTGTGGCTTCAGCCTGTATCACATTACGATAAGAAACCTGACGGGAAGATATTTATATTACTGAGTGCTGAGGAAGAAACCCTGTGCCCGCTGGTCGAGTATCTTACTGAAGATGATGTGGCATACAGGAATGATGCGTATGTTGCATACGGTTTTGAAAGTCGTGAGGATATGCTCTGTGCGTTGAGTGATCATACTTATGATCTTGATGATGAGGATTATCTTAACGAAGGAGAGAGTATAGACGGATCCTGGATACTTCATAACGGTTCTTCAACGAGCGGCCCCAACATGACTTTCTATGCAGGCAGTTATGAACTGCGCATTACGGGAGAAGGGCTCGACCGTCTCGATGTATCGGCTACCGCGGATTTTGGAGCAGAGCAGCTTAACATAAACTGTGTATCACAGGCCGGTGATGAAAAGATATACAGTATTACAGTGCCTGAAAATACTTACCATGTGGAGTTTAATATGCAGAATTATACCGTAGATGATATCCGCATCGACAGTGCGGTGATAGAAAGGAGCAACGATGTCTGATAATAAGGACAGATCAACGGATCATCGCTTTAAGCTCCTCTATGCGATCGCGATGATACAGATCGTCAGCGGGCATTGTCAGGACGGAGCACTGGATCTGTTTTATGAATGGATCCCGTATATGGGAACGCATCTTGCGATACTTATCTTTGCTTCGGGATATTTTTATAAAGATTCATCCGGGGAGGAACCGCTTAAATTCCTGTGGAAAAAAACAAAACGCCTGCTTATCCCTTTGTATATATGGAATCTCGTATACGGCCTGCTGGTGATGGGACTTAAGCATTTCGGTTTTTCCATAGGCGGTGAACTTACGCTTAAGAATCTCCTGCTGGCTCCTTTATATGACGGGCATCAGTTTGGATTCAATCTGGCGGGCTGGTTTGTGGTACCGCTCTTTATGGCGGAAGCAGCTTATATGTTTTACAGACTGCTGCTTAAAAAACTTAAGCTGCATCTTCCGGAGACTGTTGTATTCCTGCCGCCGCTCATCGTGGGTATCGCAGGATTACAGCTTGCAAACATGGGTTATCATAAGGGCTGGTGGCTGATGATCCCGCGCTTTGCTTATTTCTTTGCTTTCTATGCCATGGGTGCATATTACAAACGTGCGGTGGAAAGGTATGACAGGCTGCCCAACATAATATACTTCGGGCTCATCGCATTGATACAGATGGGAATGCTCTTCGTATTCCACAGGATACCGATATATGTCATATCCTGGTGTGAAGATTTTCCGGAAGGTCCCGTGGTCCCTTTTATAACGGGAACGCTGGGTATCGCATTCTGGCTGCGCATATGCAAATGGCTTGAATGGGGGCTCGGAAAGGATAAAACAGTCAACGCCATCGCGGATAACAGCTATTCGATAATGATACACCAGTTCATGGGATTTATGGCGGTAAAGACCGTATATGCATTGTTTGCAAAGTATACGGGGCACTTCCTTGATTTTGATATGGCTGCATACAAATCTGATCTGTGGTATTATTACACGCCGCCGCAGCTGCCGTATTATTCACTGATACTTTATCTTGCGGCAGGTATAGCTCTGCCTGTAGGTATTTCGGTATCAGGCAGATACATTAAAAATATGATCCGAAAACGATCAGGGAAAGTATAACATTCAGACAAAGGATCTTATCTACACATAACAGGAGGAATACAACCATGCCAAGAAAAATGGAGATAACAGTAAGAATGGGATGCAGGGTAGACTGCAGATACTGCCCGCAGAAACATACTCTCAGCAGATATTATAAAGATGATCCGAAACGTGAGACGGTGATGACTCTTGAAAATTATAAAAAGTTCATCGACAAGATCCCGACGGATGTAAATATCCTGTTTTCGGGCATGTGCGAGCCTTTCCTTAATGACCGGTGCATAGATATGGTCGAGTATGCGTTTAAGACAGGGCATGATGTGGATATGTATACGACTCTGGTTGGCATGTCCATGGATGATTACATGAAGCTGCGGGAAATGAAGATACATTACTTTGTCCTGCATGTAGCGGATAAGGATATGAATGCAAAGATACCGGTGAATGCGGATTATCTGCAAAAGCTCAATGCTGTTATAGATGACCATATCAGTAAGAAGTTTCCCATCACTACTGTTTCCGTTCATGGGGATTTCCATCCGCAGATCGCGGAAATGATGAAGAAGATACCGGATGTACCGGTGCTGCGTGAGATATACGACAGGGCCGGAAACCTTGAAGATAAGGAAGGCGTGACAATAACAGTTGACAAACCCAAGATGGGTAAGCTGGCTTGTTCAAAGTGTCACGGTCATGCGCTGGATGTGAACTATCTGCTTCCGGACGGATCGGTACTGGTATGTCCTATGGACTGGGGACTTGATAATATCATCGGAAATCTTAATACACAAAGCTATGAAGAGATAGCTGAAGGTGAAAAGAAGCAGGCTTTCCGTAAGCGCATGCAGTCTGACGGCGTGGGAGATGAAGATCTGCTCTGCAGACACTGTCATGAAGCCAAGCCTCTTTCCGAATACAAAATGGAAGTGTTCAAGGAGAATACAAAGAATACATTAAGAAGGATGATCAAAGGCAAACCCAAAGCATAAGAACATACATAAGGCCGTCCTGTAAACATGAGGCGGCCTTTTATAACGCTAAGCCGCCGAAAGGACGATAAGGACCGATAATGGATGAATTATATACTGTGCGCATTTACTGCAGATTAAAGGATATCAGAATAAAGAAGTTTTTATGCCTGGCAGGTGCAGTCTTTAATCTAGTCATGACAGCTGTTCATGCATATAAAAAAATATTCATGAATGCATATATACCGAAAAAGACAGCTCTGGTATATCTGGGAGCATTATTTATTTTTTTGATGCTGACGATCCTTTTACACTACATCAGCATATTTAAGCTGTGCAGGGATCACTTTGTTTACCGCGGGAAAAAGTATAACGCCGAAGAATACAGCTATACCTTTAACGGCTCAAAACTGATCCTGTATAAAGGCGTGGGAGAAAGCATAGTACCCGAATACACCAAAGAGATCGAGGTGGGTATAAGCGAGCGTAAGAAGGAAGATACAGAGGATATTCTAAAGACTTATTATACGGAAAAACCGGAATGGGCTAATGCGCATAAGTCTGAAGACGGATCAGAGACGAGGTTTATGATAGCGCGGATCACGGACGTGATATGTGCAGCCGCCGGGATCGTTCTGCTGACAGTATTTGCAAACAGGGGATATATCATAAATGAATGGGAGATGACGGCTGCAGATGACTGTATAGAGATCACTGCTTATAACGGATATAAAACAGAGATCGTGATCCCGTCCCGTGTGGAAGGCGTGGATATTGTTGCCTTGAATGATTTCGGCAATACTTCATCAAAGAAAAAAAGCGGAGTACGTTCGGTTGTCATTCCGGAAACGGTGAAAAGGATCAGCGGCGATTCCTTTAACACTTATAAAGAACTTGAGCAGATTACTTATACGACAAGCTTAAGTGATGTAAGTGCTTCTTCATTTCAGGGATGTCCGTCATTAAAGATATTTGAAATAAACGGAACACAGAATGCTAAAGATGTGTGCGCTACGCCGGTAAATTTCCCGGACCGGGTGAAGCTGATACTTAATGACTGCAGTATTTCGGATGGGGCATTTGCAGGCTGTGATACTATCAGAAGCGTGACGATCCGCGGCAATAAGGTTTCCATCGGCTCTGCTGCTTTTGAGAAGTGCAGGGGGCTTGAAAAAGTTTTCTTGTTCGGTGATGTTGTAAGTATAGGGGAATCTGCTTTTTCCGGGTGCAGGTATCTAAGCAGTATCGATCTGCCGGACGGATTAAAAACAATAGGTGACAGAGCTTTTGAGGATTGCATGCTTTTTTCAACAGTCAGATTACCGGAGAGTCTTGAAAGCATCGGTTCTTATGCCTTTAGCGGAAGCGGCTTAAAGAGACTGACTATACCCGCAAATGCCGTAACGGAGCTGGGTATATTGGGAAATTGTTTTGATCTGGAAGAAGTAACATTACTGGGCAGCACGGATACTATAACAGAAGAGTTATTTAAAGGCTGCAGGAATCTAAAGAGAGTCGTTTTGCCGGAGGGAGTAAAGAGCATCGGAGATTCTGCATTTTTGTCCTGTTCGACCCTTAAAGAGATCGTTCTGCCACAGGGGCTTAAAAATATAGGGGATCATGCATTTTGCGGCTGCAGATCCTTAAAGAGTATAGATCTGTATGAAGGCCTGGAAACCATAGGCGGATCGGCATTTGAAATGAGCGGATTAACAAGGGTGGTGATACCGGAAGGATGCAGTGTGATAGCTGAGAATGCTTTCTCCGATTGCGCCGATCTGCAGTTTGTAAGACTTCCGGACAGCCTGACTATCCTTGGTGAGGCTGCTTTTCACAATTGTCCTGTCAGTTCGGTGTTTTTACCCGATAACCTGACAACGTTCGACGAAAAAGCTTTTCTTGATAAAAAAGACGGGAATCTTATCCTCATATGTTATACACCGGATTGCAAAGCTAAAGATCAGATCGAAGCCGCCTATGACGGTATGCGTAACAGCAGACGGTATTATTCTCTGCTTACGGTAGCGGACAGGGAAGAATATGAAAAGAGGTGTGCAGCGCAGGATTTCAGT